>Ga0268281_1000378_pt1 | contig 34053 bp, 34 predicted proteins | sample saktaG_10_FD_190134 | JGI IMG/M metagenome (GOLD analysis project Ga0268281, IMG submission 190134) | Saline water microbial communities from Sakinaw Lake, British Columbia, Canada - sak_2011_5_24_50m | ecosystem: Environmental > Aquatic > Non-marine Saline and Alkaline > Saline ...
CTACAGTGGCTATAGCACAAATCCGGCATTCGACTCATTACTGGCCAAGTTGATTGTTACATCGCGTTCAGAAAAATACGGGGACGCGGTCGCAAAGGCCCGGCGCGCGCTGGAAGAGTTCCGTATTGAGGGAGTGGAAACTAACATCCCCTTTCTGATCAGCCTGTTGGCCAGGCCGGAAGTCGTCGATAATAATATTTACACATGTTTTATCGAGGATAACGCCGCGGCCCTGGCCAAGATTTCAGAACTGCAAAGAGCTGTTTTTTTTAAGGGCAATATTCCCGATACAATACGGGATTCAACCATAAAAAATCCGGCCGCACCCCCGGGCACTGTACCGCTTACATCGCCCATGCAGGGTTGCGTGGTCGATGTCGAAGTCATCGAGGGAGATACGGTCACGGTAGGTCAGAAGCTGATCGTACTGGAATCCATGAAGATGGAACATGTCATTACAGCCGGTTGCAGTGGCTACATACGCGCCGTATGCGTGTCACTTAACGAGAACGTTCAGGCCGGTTCAACCCTGTTTTTCATAGAGGAGGCCCCGGTATCTGCCGATTCAATGGCATCCGAGAGTGAAATTGATCTGGATGTCATTCGTCCCGATCTTGCAGAAGTCATTGAGCGCCACTCTTTTACTCTTGATGAGCATCGTCCCGAGGCCGTCGCCAAGAGACGAAGCAAGAACCGTCGCACAGCCCGCGAGAATGTCAACGACCTCTGCGATACAGGCAGCTTCATCGAATATGGCGCCCTGATCGTGGCCGCGCAGCGCGGCCGGCGCACTCTGGATGAACTTGTCAGAAAGACGCCCGCTGACGGACTCATCGCGGGAGTCGGCACCGTCAACCGTGATTTATTTAGTGATGACAAAGCCCGCTGCATGGTATTGGCCTATGATTTCACCGTGCTGGCCGGTACTCAGGGGCTTTTCAACCACAAGAAGATGGACAGGATGCTGCATATCGCCAACCTGTGGCATCTCCCGACCGTTTTTTTCGCCGAGGGCGGTGGAGGTAGGCCGGGCGACACTGATGCTAATGTTGTGGCAGGGCTCGACCTGACTACTTTCAGCCGCTTTGCGGCCCTGAGCGGCAAGGTCCCCCTCATAGGTATTGTCGAAGGTGCTTGTTTCGCTGGCAACGCAGCGCTGCTGGGTTGCTGTGATGTTATTATTGCCACCAGGGGATCGAACATCGGCATGGGCGGTCCGGCCATGATCGAGGGAGGGGGACTGGGCGTTGTCAAGCCCGAAGATATCGGCCCCATTGATGTTCAAACCCGTAACGGCGTGGTGGATATCGAGGTGGCCAACGAGGCTGAGGCAGTTGCTATCGCCAAGAAGTATATCTCTTATTTCCAGGGGGCAACCTCAGCATGGGAGGAAGCGGACCAGCGCAGGCTGCGCTGGCTGATACCCGAGAACAGGCTGAGGGTATATGATGTCAGGAAGGTAATCGAAGGGCTGGCAGATAAAGGGTCTGTGCTTGAGATCAGACAGCATTTCGGGCCCGGTATGGTTACATCCCTGGTGCGGATTGAGGGCAGGCCGTTCGGTTTGATCGCCAATGATCCCAGGCATATGGGGGGAGCCATAGAGGCGGACGATGCAGATAAGGCTGCCCGCTTCATGCAGCTCTGTGACGTGCACCGCTTGCCCGTGCTGTCACTATGCGATACGCCGGGCTTTATGGTCGGTCCAGAGATAGAGGCGCGAGCGCAGGTTCGCCACATTTGCCGTATGTTCGTGGTCGGAGCACATGTAACCGTTCCTTACTTCACCATTGTTTTGCGCAAGGGATACGGCCTGGGCGCCATGGCCATGGCAGCCGGCAGCTTCCATGATTCTTTCTTCACAGTCGCCTGGCCGACCGGGGAATTCGGTGGAATGGGACTGGAGGGAGCGGTCAAACACGGCTTCCGAAACGAGCTTGCAGCTATTAGTGATCCGGCAGAGCGTGAAGCAACGTACAAGTTTTTAGTGGAGCAAGCCTACGCCATGGGCAAGGGCATTAATATGGCTTCCTACATGGAGATCGACGCAATGATCGATCCCGCCGAAACACGCCGCTGGATCATGCGCGGTTTGAAATCAGCGCAGGATAAATCCGACGGGCCATCCGGAAGGTCGTTTGTCGATCCGTGGTAAACTTCTATTTAATCAGCTTGCGCGCTTCGGCCTCTACCGTCCGGTAAACGTCGCGCAGCGGTATATTTTTTTCGGCGGCTATCTTCCGGCATTCTTCGTATTCAGGCGCGATGCCGACTACCTCGTCCTCGAAACGCTTGACCTTGACGCTGACCTTCCCGTAGCTCGACTCAAACTCGACGATATCGCGGGCGGCGATATGGCGGAAGACGGGGCGCACACGTATTCCCAGCGTGGAGGTCTCGCGCATAATGGTCTCCGCCAGCCTCGATTCAAGATCACCAGGGGCCAGTATGCTCAGCATAACGGCGGGGCGGTTCTTCTTCATCTGTATATGTGTAAGCCAGACATCCATCGCACCCTGTGCGAATAGCCTTTCCATAACGTAGTCATAGACCTGTGGGTTCATGTCGTCGATGTTTGTCTCCAGAAGCACCACACCTTCATGGCCGTCGAGATCGGGCACCCGCCCTATCCACAGGCGCATGATGTTGGGATACTCATCGGCATTCATGCTGCCCGCACCGTAGCCGACCTTCTCCACGTTCAGATGCGGAGGGCGGAAATCAGCCAGCGTCGTTATGATGGCGGCGCCGGTCGGTGTTACCAGTTCCCTGCCATCCATAGCCGCATGGCAGGGGCCAACAACAGGCGCCTGTTTGCAGGCTATTAATTCCAGCGTTGCCGGCGCAGGCAACGGCAGGGCACCGTGACGACACTCTACGGAGCCCACAGCCGCCGGGAAAGGAGATGAGAAAAATTGTGTTATCCCCATCAGGTCGCAGCCGATAACGGCTCCTACGATATCCACGATGGAATCCACGGCCCCTATCTCGTGAAAGTGCACCAGTTCCAACTTGACCCCGTGGATTTTAGCCTCGACCTCACCCAGGTTGCGGAATATATCCAGCGCGCGCTTTTTCACTTCATCTGAAAGCCGGCTGCCCGCGACCAGCTCTACTATATCGCCGTAGGAGCGTTCGGGCTGTCTGACCTTATCATCGGATATCACACGAGCCCGGGTTGCCCTCAAGGCGCCCCGCTTGACCTTTTCGGCCGTAACCCTGTAGCCCTCCAGCGGCAGCCTGCCCAGTTCCCTCTCAAGTTCTGTCAGTGACAGGCCGGCATCAAGCAGCGCCCCGAGTATCATATCGCCGCTGCACCCGGCAAAAAGGTCGAAATAGGCCGTTTTTCCCATTTTAATTCTCTAAATCACCTGCTCATGCTTCCCATCTGATAGCCCGCCAAATCGACGGTGACATGATTGTAGCCGAGCTTTTTTATCGCCCCGACAGCAGCCTGCCGGTTGCCCTTCTTGAAAAGCGCCTTGAACCCCTTCTCATCAACCTCGATCCTGGCTGTATCGTGATGGTGCCTCAGCCTGACATGGTCAATCCCCAACCCCCTGATAAAGGCCTCGCCCGAGGATATCTTCTCCAGCACCTCATGCGTGATGGGCGTCTGGTGCGGTATCCTGGTGGCCAGGCAGGACATAGCGGGCTTCTTCCAGTTCGGCAGCCCCATTGCCCTGGCAAGTGCCCTGATCTCTTTCTTGGTTAAAAACGATTCTGCCAGCGGGCTGCGCACACCCAGTTCAGCGATGGCCACCAGACCCGGCCGGTGATCGCTCAAGTCATCGTAGTTGGTGCCGTCACAGACATATTTAATATGTCTGACGCGGGCGGCTTCATTTAATATCCCCAGCATGTTCAGCTTGCAATGATAACAACGATCTTTGGTGTTGATGGCAAAATCCGGTATATCGAGCTGGTTGAACTCTATCTCCATCAGCTTCAACTTGAGATCAACAGCCAGCTTTCCGGCCAACTTGAAGTCCTCAGCAGCCATCAGAGGCGACCTGGCCAGTACAATCAGCACCCTATCCTTTAATATGTCCGCGGCCATTACGGAAAGGAATGTGCTGTCCACACCGCCCGAATATGCCACTATAGCGGAATTCATCCTGCCTATTATGTTTTCCAGGTGACTCGCCTTATCGGCCGTCCTGCTTTTAACACTCAGCTTGCGCATTTTTATCTGTTGATCAGGCCGGCCAGATAGCCTGCATTAAACCCTCCATCTATATTGACCACGGCCACACCCGGCGCGCAGCTATTGAGCATGGTCAGCAGGGGCGCAACTCCCTTAAAATTGGCCCCGTATCCGACGCTGGTGGGTACAGCTATAACCGGACAGGTCACAAGCCCGCCCAGCACTGCCGGCAGCACGCCGTCCATGCCGGCCACCGCAATGATTACTTTAGCGCTCCTTAGCTGCTCCAGGTGACCGAACAGGCGATGGATGCCGGCCACCCCAACGTCGAAAATGCGCTCAACCCTGTTGCCCATTAGCTCGGCAGTGACAGCGGCCTCCTCGGCCACGGGTATATCTGCCGTGCCACCAGTTACTATAGTAATACCCACTTTCCCCGCCCTTTTTATTGTGCGGTCTACAGTGATTGCGCGGGCATCCGCATTATAAACGGCATCCGGAAGTCTCTTCCTAACCGCTCTGAATGCATCGATATCGACGCGTGTGATCAGCACCCTGCCCGAATGCTCCGCCATACGCACTGCTATATTGACCACCTGCCCCATCGTCTTGCCCGGTCCAAAGATCACCTCGGGAAAGCCTGTGCGCAGGCTGCGGTGGTGGTCGAGCTTGGCATGTACCATATCCTCGTAAGGCAGGATGCTCAACTGCTTGACGGCGTCCTGCAGGGACAGGTCACCCGACTGCACTTTTTTAAGCAGACCGGTCAGCCAGCGTTCGCCAACCTTGTGCCCGCCTGAGTTTACCCGTTTTTTAACACTTTTATCCATCGGTCTTCCCATTATGCGCGTTATGGTAAGTATAACGCAGCCACAGGAGCAGCACAATATGGATATCGAAGCCGGGCTTAAACAATTTATACAAAAATGTTGTTTTTTGTAACACGGTGTTTTAAAATACGGCGTCCGCCGCTTGTAAGGTCATCAGGCCGGGCGGGCGAAGGGGAGGTGAAAATGAGCATACCCAAACTTAGCGAGGAGAAGTACCGGGAAGTTGTCTCCGCTTACGAGAAGAAGACACCAAAATCCAAAAGGCTTAACGAAGAATCCCGCAAATACATAGTGCCCATGGGCGCGCCCGCCTATATGATCTGGCACAGGCCATATCCTCTCTTTATCGACAATTCCAGTGGCTCGAAGCTTTACGATGTGGACGGCAATGAGTACATCGATATGTTCATCGACCAGGGCATATCCTACATCGGCCACAAGGCGCCGGCCATCCGCAAGGCGATCGACAAGGCCCTGGATAAATACGGCTTTCACCTGGAGATGTGCGAGGAATTGGCCACAAGGTGGGCGCAGAAAGTCATGCAGCATTACCCTTCCATCAAGAAGATCAAAATAGTCAACTCCGGCAACGAGGCCACTGAACTGGTCTGCCAGATCGCCCGGGCTTTCACCGGCAAAAACAAGATCATCAAGTTCGCCGGTCACCATCACGGCTGGAACGGCGTGCTGTCTTACGACGCGCTGGCGGCCGGCTCCGGCACCCTTTTCACCCTGGGCATACCCAATAACCACTGGGACAACCTGATCAACCTGCCGATCAACGATATCGACATAGTGGAAAAAGCGCTACAGGACAATAAGGACCAGGTGGCGGCCGTGGTACTGGAACCGATGGGTGCATCTACCGGCGGCACACTGCTGGCCGAGGGCTTCCAAAAACAGCTCCGGGAGCTTACCACGAAATACAATGTCCTGCTGGTCTTCGATGAGGTAGCTACCGGCTTCAGGATGGCCATCGGTGGAGCGCAGCAGGTGCTGGGCATAACGCCGGACCTCACCTGCCTGGGCAAGCCGGCCGGCGGCGGTCTGCCCATCGGCGCTGTGGGCGGACGCGAGGATGTGATGTCCGTAGTAGGCGCACTCGACCCCCGGGCTGAGCATTTCGGGCCGCTCTTCCCCATGGGCTCGTTCTGCGCACACCCGCTGGCCATGGCGGCCGGCATTGCCTTCATCGAGGAGCTTGAAAAAGGCAACTATGTTGAGAACTCGATTGCGCGCGCAGCCCAACTGGCGAATGGCATCAACGATATCGCCAGCCAATTGAAGATGGGGATAAAGGCGCATGCCCTTTACAGCGTGGTCCACTTCGGCCTGATCGGTAAATTCGACATGAGCCAGGCGATGGAGGTCTTCGAATTCGACCTTATGATCCGGCTGGGACTGCTGCTGGGCAACCCGGGCGTGGTCCTGCTGCCCGGCCATGTCTACATGTCGGGCGTGATGACGGAAAAAGATATACAGAGTAGCCTGGGGACTTTCGAGAAGGCTTTCAGCATTTATAAATAAGGAATAAAGCGGCCGTTCACAATAGTCTGTTGACAGGAATGATGGAAATTGTATAATGCCTTAATTAACTTTCAGGTTGGCAGACTTAAATAAATCTATAAGGAGTGGATAGGGATGGCAGAAGCTACACAGCCTGACCATGGAACTCTCAGAAAAGAACTCACGTTAGTACTGCTGATCTTTCTCATGATAGGCCTCAACATCGGCGGCTCTTTGTTCACACTGACCACGGTGGCCGCGGGCCTGACGGGGCCGTCGCTCATCTTCGCGCAGATAATCTGCTCCATTCCCGTTTTCCTCGCCATCATACCCTATATGCTGCTGACGTCCATCGCGCCCAAGTCGGCAGCCAGCTACCAGTACGGAAAGCTCGCCTCCTACCCCATGGCAGTGGCGGGCGTGATCGTGCTGCTGGTGGCCATGCCTCTGGGCGGCCTGCCCCTCTTCGCCATCACCAACGGCCGCTTCATCATGATGCTGTTCCCGGACGCACCTGCCATGGTGCCCGGACTGGGCATCTCCTGGGTGGTGCTGATCGCCATCCTCACCATCACCCTTTTCTACATAATCAACATCGTGGGAATCAAGCCTTCCGCCTGGGTGCAGTTCGCCATGGTGTTCCTCCTGATATCCGCGCTCCTCGCGTTCATCTTCGGCGGCTTCCCCCAGATAGAATGGTCCAACTTCTCGAACATGTTCACGGGCAACCTGAAATTCCCGGGTATGCCGCCCGCGCTGGGGCAGACGGTGGGACTTATAGCGGCGGCGGCCATATGCTACACGCTGATAGCCGGAGGCCTGTTCGGCATTGAGCTGGGCGACGAGGTAAAAAAAGCCGGTGTCACCATACCGCGGGGACTATTCATCGCTATTATCGGCGCTTTCCTCCTGACCTTCCTGGTCGAGCTTGTCGCCATTGGCGTTATGCGATGGGATCAGCTCGCGGCATCCAAGGACCTCGGCGCCGTATGCAAACTTATCTTCGGCGCCAATTCATTCTGGTTTTATTTCTTCATCATCGGCGGCGCGGTTATGGCCTGCATCTCCACGGTTCATGCTGTAATGACCATTGCCGGACGCTACGTCATGGCCTATGCCAAGGACGGCTTTTTCCCTGGGTTTTTAGCCGATATCAACAAGCGCTGGGGCACGCCACACTGGGGGCTCACAGTGCCCTGGGCGCTGAGCGTGACCATGCTCCTGCTGGCCGGCGAGAGCCTCGGCATCTACGGGGCCATGCTCAACTTCGGTATGCTGTGGATGGTCACTTTGGTATTGATAGCGGCCGCCCGGCTGCACAAGACGCACCCCGAGGAGTTCGCGAAGTCCCAATACAAGTTCAAACCCGGCCTGGTTTCATTTGCAGCCATCACCGCCGCGGTTATGAACGTGATCTTCATGCTGCTGCTGGTCGTCTTCCTGCTGATGCAGAAGGTCACCTGGCCGATTATCCTGTTCGTCCTCGCCATAATCGTGGGACTGGGACTCTACTACATCCAGAAAGCGAGAAAGAAGGTAACTCCGGCTACACTTTTATAGCCCCCTTGAAGCGTTTAGACAACTTGATCAAAGGAGATGAATGCGCCCATGGGATTTAATAAGATTTTAGTGGTCGGCGGCGGCGCCATTGGAGGCATCACTGCGGCCCTGCTGACAAAGCAAGGTGTGAGCGTGATCGTGCTTGATGCCGATAAAGAGCATGTCAAACGCATGAACAGCGGCCTCGAAATAAGCGGCTTCAGAGAGTTGACCGTACCGGTCAAGGCCATGCTGCCCGGCGACTTTGTCGGCAAGAAAAACGCCGCTTGGGCCGATATCGTTCTGCTGGCCGTGAAAGGGCTGCATACTGAAAATGCGCTTGAATCCGTATTACCCGTGATATCAAAGACCGCCCCGGTCGTTTCGCTGCAAAACGGCATCAACGAGGAGACCATCTCCAAAATTATCGGCGTTGAGCGCACCATCGCGTGCAGCATCACCTGGGGCGGCACCAACAAGGGCCCGGGCCAGCTCATACAGACCACCGACGGCGGATTTATCATCGGGCAATGGCCGACAGGTAAAAGTAAAATTGTGGAAGAGACCGCCGCTCTGCTTTCCAAAGCCTTCACCACCGAAGTTTCCGACAATATCATCGGGGACCGCTGGACCAAGCTCCTTATCACAGTCTCTTTTACCGGTGTGGGCACCACGGCCGGTCTGACGTACGGCGGTGTGATCGACAACGAGGCTGCCCGCCAGGTGGCTCTCACCGTGATCAGCGAGACCTACGACGTGGGCATCAAGTCAGGCGTGAAGTTCGCCGACCTGATGGGCGTATCACCATCCATCGTGCTGGTGCGCAACAGGGAGGATTTCGACAAGGCATCCAAGTTGCTGGAGATCGGGTTTGCCAACCACCGCGCCACCAAGCCCTCCATGTGGCAGGATATCGAGAAGGGACGCAAGACCGAAGTGGACTTCGTCAACGGCTACGTGGTAAGGAAGGGTAAAGAGGTGGGCCTGAAAACACCGGCCAACGAACTGGTAACCAAAATCATAAGAGAGATCGAAGAAGGGAAGAGGAAACCGGACATAGCCAATCTGAAGGAATTCGCCGGTATTGTTGGATATATTAAATAAATATCTATAAATATTAAGGAGGCATATCACACATGGCAAAGAAGTTGATTATCCAGGTAGCACCGTTCGGTTCAAACACTCTACATGAAAAAACACCAAACCTTCCCAACCTCGGCAAAAGGACGCCTTACCTGCCGATTACACCTGAAGAGGTCGCAGAGGAAGCGTATCGCTCATATAATGCGGGAGCCACCCTATGCCATATCCACGCCAGGGACCCCATACACATGCTGGCCACCCCCGACATCAAGGTCTGGGGCGACGTGGTATCACGCATACGGGAGAAGTGCCCGATAGTAATTGAGGCCGGCGGCGGCATCGGCGCCTGGGTCGATACGACCACGTGGCAGATTATCCCGGCTTCCGAAGAGCAGAAGCTGGCACTGCTGGACATCAAGCCCGAGCCGGACATGCTCACGCTCAATATGGGCACGTTTGATATGTCGATCGGCAAGTACGGCTTTTCCACTTTCAGCAATACCCCTCCCTTCCAGAGGAAGATCATTCAGGGCATCAAGGAGAGGGGCTGGGGCATGGAACTCGAGATCTGGGACGTCAGCCACCTGTACAACACGCTGGCCCTGTGCGAAGAAGGCATAATGGATCAGAACGAGGTCTTTCACATCGATTACCCCCTGGGCGTAGCCGGCGGCCAGCCCGCCACGGCCAAACAGCTTTTATATATCTCCGAAGAGGGCAAGAAGATGTTCCCCAATTCCAAGTGGCAGGCCCTGGGCATCGGCAAGGACGAGTTCCCCATGATAACCATGGCCATGCTGCTGGGCGCCGACAGCGTCCGGGTCGGCCTCGAAGACAATATCTACATCTCGCACGGCGAACTGGCCAAATCCAACGCTGAACTGGTTGAAAAAGCGGTCAGGATCGCCCGCGAGCTTGATTTTGAAATCGCCACCGTCGAGGAGGCCAGGGAACTGCTGCATCTCAAGAAAAAGTAAATACCTGCAGGGAGGAGCATAATGGATAATCAGCCAACCGCAAAGCTTTACCAGTTGTCTGCGAATTCCCGCCTGTACATATTCGTACTGCTCTTCCTGCTTTACTTCTTCGATTATGTCGACCGCACCGTGGTCACCTCCCTCTTCCCTTTCATACAGAGGGACTGGGGCATATCGGACGCTGAGTGCGGAATGCTGGTCTCCGCGGTCTACTGGTCCATACTTATCTTCACCTTCCCCATATCCATCCTGGTCGATCGCTGGAGCCGCAAGAAGACCATCGGTTTGATGGCTACGTTCTGGAGCATTGCCACGGCGGCCTGCGCCTTTATGCCCAATTTCAAGGCACTTTTCGGCGCCAGGACCGCTATCGGCATCGGCGAAGCGGGCTATGCGCCCGGCGGATCGGCCATGATCTCAGGGCTGTATCCCGAGGAGAAGCGCGCCCGCATGTTCGGCATCTGGAACGCTTCCATACCGCTGGGCAGCGCCGTGGGCATCGCGTTGGGCGGTATCATCGCCAAAAACCTGGGGTGGCAACATGCATTCGGCCTGGTGGCCATACCCGGCCTGGTCGTAGCCATCATGTTTTTCTTCGTCAAGGACTATAAAACCGTTGAGCTGGTCAAGACAGTGGACGAAGGCAAGGGAGCAATCAGGAAAAAAATGAACTTCCGAGATATCAGCAGGGAGTTCCTTCAAACCCCCACACTGTGGTTCACTTACCTTGGCTTCGCCGCCGTCGTATTCGTCACCACGTCGATTATCACCTGGCTACCCACCTATTTCTTCCGCGCCGGCGGTATCCCGGAAGACCAGGCCGGCCTGCGCGCCAGCGCGATCATGGCACTGGCGATCATCGGGGCGCCCCTGGGCGGCTTCCTGGCCGACCTGTGGTACAGGAAAGATTTAAGGGCCAGGCTGCTGTTTTGCGCCATATCCATTCTGATCGCGGCGCTGCTGGTCTATCTGGCGTTTTCGCTGCTCGACGGCATGAGCCAGTACATCATGCTGCTGCTCGTGGGCATCACCATCACGAGCTTCATCCCCGCTGCGCTCGCCGTCTGCCAGGACGTGGTGCACGCCGGGTTACGCGCTACCTCCGTCGCCCTTGCAGTGGTGATACAGCATCTGCTCGGCTCCTCGCTGGGACCCATAGTTACAGGCGCCTTCTCCGACGCTTACGGCATACATACGGCCATGACCTTTTTGCCCATCTATCTGATCGTCGCCGCGGCCCTCTTCTTCGCCGGCTCTTTTTTCTATAAGAAGGACTACGCCAAGGTAGAGAAGGTAGAGCTTCAAATGGAAGCCTGATACCAAAGCCGGGCGGGGCTCCCCGCCCGGCTTTTCCACCATTATCCATATACACATCGAATTCTAGAGAAAATTGCAATTTTCTATAGAATTTTGTATATTTCTATGTCGACTGAATCTGTCATTACAATACCGCCTGGAAGGGCCGAGTTGAAACAACCGGATTTAATCAGCATAAGTGAAGCCAGCCAGATACTCGGTGTGAATGAGGCTACGTTGCGCCAGTGGACGGACGAGGGCAAACTCAGCGCATTCGTTACCCCCGGCGGGCACCGGCGCTACTCGAAATCGGACCTGAAAAAGCTCACACGGTCCGGCCAGAGGGTGCTCGGCATCAGGGACCTGGTAAGCGAGCTTGAAGATACTACACCCCGCCACAGGGAGATAGCCCGCAGCTTCCTCAACAGCTCGCCACAGGCTGTAAAACCATGTGAGGAGCACCAGAGACAGCTGGCCGAACTGGGACGCCGCTTGCTTGACCTGACAGCCCGCTATATCAGTGAGCCCGCCAGGAGGGAGGAATCACTGGCTACAGCCCGTGAGACCGGCAAGGGCTTCGGCCGCCTGCTGGCAAAGATGGGGATGCCGCTGACCTCATCGGTTGAGGCCTTCCTGATGCACCGTGAACCGATAATGCAGGCGGCGGCCAACATCATGGGTAAGCGCGAGGCCGCGGGCGGGCATATAGCAAAAGCCCTACCGCTGGCCAACCACTTGATAGACGAGACGCTTATCGCCATGATAGATGCACACCAAAAATATACGCTGGGAGGAGCAGGCCCGTCATGATATCCGTATCGCGCCTGCTCTGCGGCACCATAAGCCCGGGCGACAGCCTGCGCTACCGGGAAACGGGTCAGCCCTGGAGAAAGAAGGGCCAGGCGGAGCCGGGTCCGGTGGTGGTCTGGAACTGCACAGGGCAATGCAACCTCCGCTGCCTGCACTGCTATGCCGGCTCCGGCAACCAGGCAGGTATGCCCCTTATGAACACAAAGCAGGGTATGCGCTTCATAGATGACCTGGTTGATTTTAATGTGCCCGTTATCCTTTTTTCGGGAGGCGAACCCCTGATGAGGGCTGATCTCTTTGAGCTGGCCGGACACGCTGCAAACCTTAATCTGCGCACAGCCCTCTCCACTAATGGAACGCTCATTGACGCGCCAACCGCGGATAAGATCAGGGAGGCCGGTTTCGCCGAGGTCGGGATCAGCCTGGACGGCACCAGTTCAACCAACGACCGCTTCCGCGGCAGGGACGGCGCTTACCGGCAGGCGCTCGAGGGTATCCGCGCATGCGTTGCCAGGGATATCAGGGTATCCCTCAGGCTTACCATCACCAGGTACAACCACACTGAAATACCTGATATCTTCACGCTAGTAGAGCAAGAGAACATCAACCGTGTATGCTTCTATCACCTGGCATATGCAGGGCGGGGCAGTAACCTGATGGGGCAGGACCTTCCCCACTCTCAAAAACGCAGGGTTATGGACATAATCTGTGAACGTACACTGGACATGCACAGGCGTGGATTGTGCAAAGAGGTGCTGACTGTGGGCAACCATGCAGACGGTGTATACCTGTATCTAAAGGCGAAGGAGGACAACAGGGAAGATGCCGGGCATATACTGGAATTGCTCAAGATTAACGGTGGCAACAGCTCCGGGATCAGGATTGGGGCTGTTGATGATAATGGTGACGTGCACCCCGACCAGTTCTGGCGAAACTATTCTCCGGGCAACGTTTTGAAGCGCAAGTTCGGCGATATCTGGACGGACATGTCTCAGCCGATATTGAAAGGATTAAAAAACCGCAAGCCGCTGCTTAAGGGGCGCTGTGCCCGTTGCAGGTACCTTGATCTGTGCAACGGCAACCTGCGCGTGCGCGCCGAAGCTGTATACGGTGATATCTGGGCGGAGGACCCCGCCTGTTACCTCAGCGATAGGGAGATAGGCTTGGTAAAGTGAGCCCGCACGTGTCAGGTCCCGATTTTATCCAACCCCGGCTGCAACTCGTGGCATGGGAGATCACACGCGCATGTAATTTACATTGCGCCCACTGCCGTGCATCCGCCACCGACAGCCACTATGACGGCGAGCTTTCTACGGAAGAAGCGTTCAATCTGGTCGACCAGATCAGAGAAGTTGGTAATCCCATCATCATCCTCACCGGCGGGGAGCCGCTGAGCCGCAGCGATATGTTCTCCATAGCTGAGTATGCAAGGGCTAAAGGTTTGCGCGTGGTCATGGGTACCAATGGAACGCTGATTACCCCTCAAATCGCAGCCCGGATCAAAGCCGCGGGGATCTCTCGCGTCTCGGTCAGCCTGGATTTCCCCATACCCGAGCTGCAGGACAAGTTCCGCGGGCAGCAGGGCGCCTTTGCGGCGGCCCTGGCCGGCATCCGCAACATCCGCGAGGCCGGCATCGACCTCCAGGTCAACTGCACACTTACCAAACTGAATATTGCTTACCTTGACGATCTACTAGAACTGGCGCTGAATGAATGCGCCGTGGCCTTCCACCCCTTTTTCCTGGTGCCCACAGGGAGAGGCAAGGGACTCAGCGAAGTCGAGCTCAGCGCCGGGGAATATGAGAGCGCCCTGAACTGGATATACGACAGGCAGATTGAACTGAAGGATAGAATATTCTTTAAACCGACAGACGCGCCACATTATCTGCGAATACTGAAGCAGCGAGGCAAGCATGAGGCTGCAACGGCCGGCTCTTCAGTCAGCCCATACCAACACCCGGCAGGAGCAAATTCGATCAGCCGCGGGTGTATGGCCGGGAGCGGCTTCTGCTTCATATCCCACATCGGCCAGGTGCAGGGATGCGGCTACCTGGACCTGGCGGCCGGCAATATAAGAAACCAGCCTTTCAGCCAGATCTGGCACGATTCTTCTCTCTTCAGACAACTGCGCGACCTCAGCGCAATCAAGGGGAAATGCGGCATTTGTGAATATAAATCGATCTGCGGCGGCTGCCGCGCCCGCGCCTATGAAAAGACAGGTGATTACCTGGAGGCCGAGCCGTATTGCATATACCAGCCCGGCAGTATCAAGAGAGAGCAGGCAAATGCCTGAGTCCGCTCCAGTCACCTATGAGAGCAGGCTGCTGAGCGCGCTGCAATCCGGTTTCCCTCTCTCAAGGGAACCGTACAGCGACATAGGCATTAAACTCGGCATGACAGGCGATGACGTGATCAGGAGAATAGTCGACCTCAAGCAAAAGGGCATCGTACGCCAGATTAGCCCGGTACTTGACGCCAGAAAACTGGGTTTCCAGAGCACGCTGGTAGCCATGAAGGTGGATGACCGCTTCATAACAAGCGCTGAAGGATATTTGAGCGCCCACCCAGGCATCAGCCACGGCTATGAGAGGGAGCATGAATTCAATATATGGGTAACGCTTTCCGTTCCGGTGGGGGTAGACCTGCAGGCAGAGGTACTCAACATCTCTGCAAATTCGGGCGCTAAAGCTGTAATCGACCTGCCTGCAACCAGGATATTTAAGCTGAGGACAGATTTCAGCGGCATGGAAGATACGTCAGCAGAAGAGCCCATTTCAAACGGCTCGGGTCTTCCGGGCAGAGCCAGGTTATCGCCAGCCGACAGGGAGATTATAAACGGGCTTCAGTATGACCTGCCTCTCCGTGCCGACCCTTTCGCACCGTTGGCGCACACCCTTGGCATGGAAGTAGGTAATCTGCTGCGGCACAGCCGTTCCCTGCTGCGCAGGGGCATTATCCGGCGCTATGGCGCCTCCATCAACCATCGCAATGCGGGGTACTGGGCCAATGCCATGACCTGCTGGGACGCCCCCGCCAACAAGGTTAATAATCTCGGTCGCCTGCTGTCTTGCAGCAGTCATGTGAGCCATTGCTACGAAAGGCAGACCAATCGCTTCTGGCACTATAATCTCTTCGCCATGGTACATAGCCGGGACAGGATGGCCTGCCTGCGGGCAGTTGAAAAAATGGCCGCCGGGACAGGCCTCAAGAATTACGCAGTGCTTTTCAGCGTAAAAGAATTTAAAAAAACCAGGATACTGTACAGGGTTTAACGTGGAAATGCCGATGTATTACCCGGTCTTTCTCAACCTGCAGGGAAGGAAATGCCTTATTGCCGGCGGCGGGCATATAGCGTTGCGCAAGACCACTACACTGCTGGAACACGGGGCCGACGTAACCGTCATCAGCCCCCGGCTTTGCGCCAGCCTGCGCAAGCTGGCAGAAAACGGCAAAATTAAAATCATCAACAGGACCTACCAGCCCGGCGACTTTAAGGGTATCCATCTTGCCATCGTAGCCACCAGCAGTCGCGCGGTCAACCAGGGAGCAGCAGATGAAGCAAAGAAACGCGGAGTTCCCGTCAACGTTGTGGACGACCCTTTGCTATCGGATTTCATCGTGCCCTCCATCATGCGCAGGGGCAGCCTGGCCATAGCAGTATCAACCTCTGGGAAGAGCCCAGCGCTGGCGCGCAAGATTCGCAGAAGGCTGGAAGATGATTTCGGTAAAGAATATACATCACTGGTAGTTGTGATAGAGGAGGCCCGCCACCTGGTAAAGAAACAGGGATTGAAGGTGAGCAGCGGGGACTGGCAGGAGGCTATTGACCTGGACTCCATGATCGCGCTCATCAGGAAGGGAAGAAGCGCAAAAGCCATGGAGTACCTGCTCCAGAGGCTCAGAAAAAGCGGGAAATAATCTTACAGACGGGATATGTCGATGCACTTTAGCCTCGCTGGTATCAACCACCGCACAGCGCCCATGGAAGTGCGGGAAAAGGCTGCCATAGACCCCAAGGGCCTGCCCGGGTTGCTGCACCTGCTGAGACAGCATTTGCAGAACGGCATTATATTCTCTACCTGCAACCGCACCGAGGTATATGCTACGGGCAGCCGCGCAAGCGAACTTGAAAAAGCCTGCGTAGATTTCCTGACTAACAGCATGTGCCTGCCGCCGGATACCGCCCCTTATCTCTATGTCATGAGCGACCAGACCGCCTGTGAACACCTTTTTAGCGTGGCCTGCGGGCTCGATTCCATGGTGATCGGGGAATACGAAGTGCTGGGACAGGCCGGGCAGGCCCTGGCGGCGGCCGAAAAAGCCGGCACAGTCAACCTGCCCCTGCGGCACATCTTTGAGAGCGCGATACGCACCGGCAGGCGCGCGCGCGGCGAAACGGGCATAAGCAGAAACTCTCTCTCTCTCAGTTCCATCGCAGTTAACAAAGCCCTGGATGTCGTGAATGACATAGCCAAATCCAGGATCATCATTATAGGGGCTGGTGAGGCAGGCAGGCTGGCACTCAGGGTGGCCTGCGGCAGGGGCGCAATAGACACGGCCGTCGTCAGCCGCACCCTGCAACGCGCAGTATACATTACCGGACAGTATGGCGGACGCCCCGTCAGCCCGGATATGCTGGCGGTTGAGCTAAGGCACGCAGACATCGTTATCGCCTGCGCTGCATCACCGCACCCTGTGCTGCACCATAGACAGGTCAGCGAGGCCATGAGCGGCAGGCCTCAATTGCCCATGATCATTATCGATATCGCGTTGCCACGCAACGTGGAGCCCGCCGTCAGCGGCATCAACAACGTGCATTTGTACAATATGGACGACCTCAATGGCATTGCAGATAACCACCGACAGGAGAGGGAAGCGGAGGTGGCCGCCGTCAAAAGAATCATAGAGGAAGAGCTTGATCTACTTATAAGATGGTGGCAGGGATATCGCTCCCGCCCGGTGATAAAGTCCCTGATGGCCAGGGCCGAGAAGATCCGCGAAGCACAGTACCACAGGGCCCTGAAAAAATTGCCGTCGTTGTCGGAGGATGAGAAGCAATCCGTCGATCTGCTGACCAAATCCATAGTGGACAAGATATTGAGGGACCCCATCCTGTACCTCAAATCGGGAAGCGGCACAGAACAGGCAGAGACCGTCAGCCGGCTTTTCGGGCTGGATGATGGAAAAGACTTATGAATAATAAAATCTTGATCGGGTCGCGCGGAAGCAAGTTGGCCATCATCCAGGCTGAGATTGTGGCCCGTGAGCTTAAACAGGTGTATCCCGGGCTTGAGATCGAGATATGCAAGATTTTAACTGAGGGGGACCGCAACCGCGATATCAATATCGACAAAGCCGGCGATACAGGCATATTCGTCAAGGCCCTGGAGGAAGCCCTGCTGAACCATAGCATAGACATAGCTGTGCACAGCCTCAAGGACCTGCCAACCCTGCTGCCACAGGGATTACGGCTGGCGGCAGTGACACAGAGGATGGACCCCCGCGATGCATTGGTAGCCAGCGCTCCTCTGGCTGATTTGAAGCCCCAATCAAGGATAGGCACAGGAAGCCTGCGCCGCTCGGCCCAGCTCAGGCACGTTCGCCCTGATCTCCATATCTGCAGCATACGCGGCAACGTGGACAGCCGCCTGCGCCGCGTTAGATCCGGCCAGTTGGAGGGCGTCATTGTCGCCGCCGCAGCGCTCATAAGGCTGGGATGGGATGATAGGATAACCGCGTACCTGCCTGTGGAATCCTTCCTGCCGGCCGTGGGTCAGGGCGCACTGGCTGTGGAAGCCAGGGACGGTGACCGCCGGATCGAGGATATGATAATTCCGCTCAACCACTTGCCCACGTGGCAGGCGGTGACGGCAGAACGGGCTTTCCTGCATACTGTAGAGGGCGGCTGCCGCACACCCGTGGCAGCGCTGGCAACGGTTCATGGTGAGATTCTTGAAATAAATGCTATGGTGGCAAACAGGGAGGGCAGTAAAATAATAAAAGACTCGTACCGGGGCAGGGCGGGATTGCCGCGGGAAGCCGGTGAAAACCTTGCCCGCAGCATGCTGAAGGCCGGCGCCGCCGGCCTGATAAAGGATACGAGATGCCGGTGAAGAAGGGAAAAGTATACCTGGTCGGGGCAGGCCCGGGCGACCCCGGGCTAATCACCCTGAAAGGTGCTGAGTGCCTTGCCAGGGCAGATGCCGTTGTTTATGATCATTTGGTCAGCAAATATATCCTTGATCACGCCCCAGCGCCGACGGACAAAATCTATGCCGGCAAGATGGGCGGCAGCCACTGCGCCGAGCAGGATGATATCAACCATCTCCTGATAAAACTGGCATCCAGCGGTAAGATCGTGGTGCGTCTGAAGGGAGGCGACCCCTATCTACTGGGCCGGGGAAGCGAAGAGGCCGCAATGCTGAAGGCTGCAGGCATCCCCTTCGAAGTGGTACCCGGCATCACCTCGGCCGCGGCTGTGCCTGCCTATGCCGGAATACCGGTCACGCAGCGCGGGCTCGCATCCTCATTAACCATCCTCACCGGCCATGAAGACCCCACCAAACGCAGCTCTCATATCCGCTGGGACATGCTGGCTAAATCAGGCAGCACGCTGGTAATATTGATGGGCATGCAGAACCTGTCCCGTATTACCGCTCTGCTGCTCAAACACGGTATGAAACCGGGGACGCCGGCAGCTGTCATCAGGGACGGTACGCTGCCCACGCAGTTCACCATTACCGGTACGTTGAAAAATATAGCGCTAAAAGCCGGCAAGGCAGGGATGAAGGCCCCGGCTGTGATCGTCATCGGCCGCGTTGTCGATATGCGAAAAAATCTGCGCTGGTTCGACCTCTTTCCCCTCTTCGGCAAACGTGTGCTTGTCACGCGTGCCGGCAGGCAGGCGGGCAGTTTCGAACGGCTGCTGATCGAACGCGGGGCGCAGCCCGTGCGCTTCTCATCAATCGAAATACGTCCGATCGCTGGAAAACAGGATCTGGACAGGGGCATCTCCGGCTTGAATAAATATGACTGGGTGGTCTTCACCAGCGTCAACGGCGTCGATGCGTTCTTCCGGCGGATGAATGATTTGAATCTGGATTCCCGCTCCCTGGCCGGCCTCAAGATAGGCGCAATCGGCCCCATGACAGCCAGGTCCCTCAGCGAACGCGGCATCACCGCGGACTACATACCCGGGGTATATACCGGACAGGGCTTTATCAAAGGTTTGAGTAAATCAACCACCGGTGGAAAACGTTTCCTGATACCCCGCGCCGATATAGCTGACGATGAAATCACGGCGGGGCTGAAGAAGCTGGGCGCGCAGGTGGACGATATCGCTGTTTACCATACTACCAGGCCCCGCAGAAAGCTGGACAATTTGAAAAACCTGCTGCTGCCGGGCAACCTGGACGTGATTACTTTCACCAGCTCATCGACTGTAACCAACCTGCTGGCGGGGCTGGGCAGCGCCAGGATAGGGCGCATCAGTGCCAAAACAGCCTGCATCGGCCCCAAGACTGCCGCAACCGCAAGAAAAGCGGGACTTAAAGTTGACATCCTGGCCGGAGAGCAGACCGTGGCCGGTTTGATCGAAGCAATGGAAGATTACTTCCGCAAGGAGGCCTGAATGCCGCTATTTCCAGATTTACGTATGCGCCGCCTGAGAAAGAGCCATGCAATAAGGTCGCTGGTGAGGGAAAGCCAGCTGGACGTGGGCGACCTTATCTTCCCCCTCTTTATCGTTGAAGGTAAAGGCATAAAGCAGGAGATCTCGGCCATGCCCGGCATCTTCCATTTCTCCATCGACCGGCTGGCCGCTGAGGTCGATGAACTATCCCGCCTCAGGATACCCGCCGTTCTGCTATTCGGCGTGGTCAATAACAAGGACGAGATCGGCTCACCCGCCCTTGATCCGGAGGGCGTCGTCCAGCAGGCCGTACGTGCCATCAAAAAGGCCGCCCCTCAAATGATCGTAGTTACGGATATCTGTCTCTGCGAATACACCAGCCACGGCCATTGCGGAGTAGTGGTCAACGGTGATGTCGATAACGACAGTACCCTTCCCCTGCTGGCCAGGATGGCCCTCTCGCACGCTTCATCCGGGGCTGACATAGTGGCCCCGTCAGATATGATGGATGGCCGGGTAAGGACCATCAGGGAGGCTCTTGATAACAACAGCTTCAACCATATACCCATCCTCTCTTACGCGGCCAAGTACGCTTCCGCCTTCTACGGACCCTTCCGCGAAGCGGCCGGCTCCACCCCGCAGTTCGGCGACCGCAGGTCCTACCAGATGGATCCTCCCAACTTGCGGGAGGCTATCAGGGAGATAGAAGAGGATATCAATGAAGGTGCCGACATCGTCATGGTCAAGCCGGCGCTGGCTTATCTGGATGTCATCAGTAAGGCGCGCGAAAGCTTCAATTGCCCGCTGGCCGCATATAATGTTAGCGGCGAATACGCCATGGTCAAGGCCGCCGCGTCGCGGGGCTGGATCGACGAAAAAAGGGTCATATTGGAGATACTCGGCTCCATAAAACGGGCCGGTGCCGACATCATTATCAGCTACCATGCCAGGGAAGCAGCCGCCTGGCTGGCTGAGCAGGCGTAAATAGAATGAGAACTACGAGGAATTCGGAACGATTATTCAAGCTTGCCCGCCGCCGCCTGCCGGGAGGCGTAGACAGCCCCGTAAGGGCCTTCATGGCCGTCGGGAGTATACCCCGCTTTATTGTTAAGGGCAAAGGTTCAAAGATCTGGGACGCGGACGGCAACAGCTATATTGATTATGTAGGCTCCTGGGGTCCGCTGATATTGGGACATGCCGACCAGCGCGTGGTGAGAGCCTTGCTGGCTGCGGTGAGGAATGGTACCAGCTTCGGAGCCGCTACGGAACTGGAGACCCGCCTGGCCGGTATGATCTCTGCAGCTATGCCCTCCATGCAGATGGTGCGTTTCGTCAGCTCAGGGACCGAAGCAGCAATGAGCGCCATCCGCCTGGCACGCGCCTTCACCGGCAGGGACAGGATCATTAAGTTCTCAGGCTGCTATCACGGGCACTCCGACAGTCTGCTGGTAAGCGGCGGTTCGGGCATGGCCACGCTTGGCATACCGGATTCTCCGGGCGTAACCTCAACCACGGCCAGGGATACGCTGGTGGCCGGCTACAATGATTTGAAGACGGTGCGCCGCCTGTTCGCCAAATACCCGGACAGTATCGCGGCCGTTATAATCGAACCCATCGCCGCCAACATGGGACTGGTGCATCCCGCCAAGGGCTTCCTCCGCGGCCTTCACCGACTGGTTAAAGAACACGGCGCGGTGCTCATCTTCGACGAAGTTATAACCGGTTTTAGAGTAGACTACGGCGGTGCGCAGGCGCTGTATAAAATAAGGCCGGACCTGACCTGCCTGGGCAAGATCATCGGAGGCGGGCTGCCGGTAGGCGCTTACGGGGGAAGGCGCGACATTATGCAGATGGTGGCGCCGTCGGGCAAGGTTTACCAGGCCGGCACGCTCTCAGGTAACCCGATAGCCATGACGGCAGGAATAACGACTCTAGCGATACTTAAAAAGACGCCGGTTTATGATCTGCTCAGGCAGAAAGGAACGATGCTGCAGGAAGGGTTGGCGGCCGCGGCCTGCGACGCCTGCCTGCCGCTCTCCATCGCGTGTGAGGGGTCACTATTGACCGTGTTCTTCGGTTCCGAGAGTGTGACCGATTATGCCTCTTCCCGCGGCTGCGATACATCCATCTTCGCCCGCTTCTTCAGGGGAATGTTGGAGGAAGGCATCTACTGGCCGCCTTCACAATTCGAGGCCGCCTTCCTCTCACTGGCCCACAGCCAAAGGGATATAGATGCCACCTTAAGAGCAGCCAGGAAAGTATTTAAACAAATATAGGCAGCGCTACTTGATAGCGATGGCCTCTACTTTGAGCTGGAAATTGCCGGGAACCTCTTTAACGGCCACGCAGGTACGCGCCGGCGGATCCACGGGGAAGTACCTGGCATACACCTCGTTCAATTTGGCGAAGTCGCCCATATCGCGCAGGAAAACAGTTACTTTTACCACCTTGGCAAGGCTGCTTCCCGCCGATTCCAGCGACCTTTTCATGTTCTCCATAACTATCTCGGTAGCCCTGACAATGTCATCTGTGATAATTAATTCCTTTTCCAGGTCAATAGGGTCGAGGCCCGTCAGGAAAAGGAAGCCGCCAGCTTCCACTATATGCGAGTAGGCACCCGCTTTCAGCAGGAAATCGTTATCTATACATGTCTTTTTCAAATCCGGCACCTCCTGATAAATCATTAGTCAAATGTTACAAGGTATGTTAATATCATATCATGTCTGAATACAACCAGACTGAAGAAAAGATCATCGGGGCTGCCCTGCACGTCTTCCTTGCCCACGGCATAAAAAAAACCACCATCGAGGATGTGGCGGCGCGCTGCGGACTGACTCGCGCCACTGTGTACCGCTACTTTAAAGACAAGAGGCACCTCGTGAGGGCCAGCATGATGCACATGGTGGCCGTGATCAACGAGGCGCTGGCCAGCCTCGACAAGCATAAGGACTACGATACAGAGAGATCCGCCACACTGATCAAGGAGGCCGTGGGCCTGCTACCCAAGGGAGACCTCTCAACCCGCGTTATCGAGCTCAAACAGCTTTACCCTGAGATCTTCGCCGAATACCAGATCGCGCGCCTGGCCTCTATCCGCGAGATATACAGGCGTGTCTTCAACGCGGCCAGGAGGGAAGGTTTGATCACGCCTTCAGAGACAGACTGGAACCTGGTGCAGACGATACTTTCAGAGGCGACGCTTTACGTTGCTGAAAGCCCGCTGGTGCTATCGCACGGCATGTCTGTGGGGCGCATTTACGCGGCCGTCCTGGATATCATGCTTTACGGCATTGTGGGCAGGCGCAGGAAATAAAGACTATATTCTGTGCGCGCCCGCAGTCCGCTGCGCGGGGTGTCTGCCACGCCCACCTGGACGGTGCCCCTCTTCGGATATCTCGGGAGCCGGGGCATTATAATCAAACCCCTGCAACTTGCGGCGTTCCAGAGGCGCCTTAAGAACCTGCTCGATCTCTTTCACCAGGGCGGCGTCGGCTGCTGTCACAAATGTCAGCGCATCGCCTTTCTGGTCGATGCGGCCCGTGCGGCCGATGCGGTGTGTATAGGCATCCACGCTCTCCGGCATATCGACATTTATAACGTGCGAGATAGTCAGGACGTCAATCCCACGGGCCGCGATATCCGTAGCCACCAGTATCTTGACCGAACCGTCGCGAAAGTCGTCCAGTGCCGCCTGGCGCCTGTTCTGAGCCAGGTCGCCATGCAAAGCCGTAGCTCTGAAGCCCGACCTTTTAAGCTGCAGGGCCACGCGGTCGGCGCGGTGCTTGGTGCGGGTGAAGACCAGCACCGAGTCAGTATCGAAGCTGCGCAGCACCGCTGTCAGCAACTTTATCTTGAGATGCTGCTTGACGGGATAAATGCTATGGGATACGGAATCCACCGGCGCCGAATGGCCGATCTGCACCGTGACAGGGATGCGCAAGGCTTCCTGCACCAGCCTGCGTATATCGGGCGGCATGGTGGCGGAGAAAAGCATCGTCTGCCGGGGCCTCACAAGGCACCTTAATATACTCCTGATATCGGGCAGAAAACCCATGTCGAACATGCGGTCGGCCTCGTCGATGACGAGCATCTCAACGAAAGACAGGTCTATGGTGCTTTTCCAGATGTGATCGAGCAGGCGGCCCGGGCAGGCCACAATGATATCCACTCCGCTGCGCAGCCTACGGATCTGCTGGTCCATGCCTACGCCGCCGTAAATAGAGATGCTTTTCAAGCCGGTGTACTGCCCCAGCGCGTCTATGGCCTCGCAGGTTTGTTCGGCCAGCTCCCGTGTGGGCGAGATGACCACGGCTCCAATGCGCCTGCGTGGCAACTTCAGCAGGCGGTCCATCACCGGTAGCAGGAAGGCTGCCGTTTTACCCGTGCCGGTCTGTGCCAGGCCGATGATATCCCTACCCTGCATGATGGGAGGAATGGCCTGCAGCTGAATGGGCGTGGGCTCAGTGTATCCCTGTGCCCGAACACCTTCCATGATGCTCGGGTGTAGATTGAAGATTTCGAAACTCAATGAATGACCTCTTTAGTTAGTATATTTAGCGGGGTTCGGGCCATCCAAGGCTTGTGATAATTCGGAAGGATTATAATAAGCTTGTAATAACCTAAACTTGAACTATGAGCATATTATACACCAAACATTGACAAAGAACCTAATAAATACTACATTGAAATCACAGGGCGCCCGGGGTAAATCCAACCGAAATACAATGCAGCGGACCAGCTTTTAAGCAGATACGGAGGTATTTATGCGGGAAGAAGAGGGTAAAACCAAAAAACAACTCGTCGATGAATTGGAACAACTGCGTGAGCAGGTCCGGCTCCTGAAAGCGCTCGAAAGTGAATTCAAAGTCATTGAGAAGGAGTTGAGGTGCTCCGAGCGTCAATACAGGCAGCTATTTGAGAGTGCCCGGCATGGAATTGTGATACTGGATGCAGACACGGGCCAAGTTCAAAGCGCCAACCCGCACCTGTTAAAAATGCTGGGCTATTCACACGAAGAGCTGCTGGGCAAAAACCTCTGGGACATCGATGCTTTCATCGATACCGAGAAAAGCAGGGCTGCGTCTAACGAGTTGAGGCAGCGGGACCACCTGCGCTACGAAGATTTCCCGCTGGAGACGAAGAACGGAAAGCGGCTCGACGTGGAGCTAGAATCCAACGTATGTACGATTAACGACAGCCGCGTGGTACACTGCAATATCCACGACAGGTCGGAGCGAAAGAGGCTGGAGCAGGAACTGCATCTTGTGGCCACGCATGACACAATGACCGGCCTTCCCAACAGGACGCTCTTCCGCGACCGCGCGCATATCGCGGTACTACATGCTCAGCGCAAGAAAAAGGGCGTGGCAATAATGTCGCTCGACCTGGATAGTTTTAACACTGTCAACGAGACCATGGGCAACGCGGTGGGTGATCACCTGCTAAAGGCCGCAGCCGAACGCATAACCGGGCTGTTGCGCAAGAGCGATACCGTAGCGCGTGTAGGAGGCGACGAGTTCTCCATCGTGATACCTGAGGTCGATGACATGGGCAGCGTAGAGAAGGTCAGCCATAAGATCGTGGAAGCATTCAGACACCACTTCCTGGTAAACGGCCATAAAATCCTAGTCACCGTAAGCATCGGTGTGGCCGTATTCCCTGAGGACGGCAGGGACCTTGACTCCCTGGTAAATTGTGCGGATAAGTGCATGTACTCCGTGCGCGCAACCGGCTGCAACAACTATAAAATATCCTGCGCCTGATAATCTTTGCAGGACCCGGGCCCGCCCCGTCAGTCCTCCCGCATGATATCCCTGATGTCACCAAAACATGTATCTACCGACCTGGCTGATCCTATCAGGGGATCATCGGGCGGTACACGCCTCTGGCCGAGCGCAACTTCCTGCAGAGGAACATGAACAAGGTCATTGCCCCTAACACCTACCATATACCCGTATGACCGATCCAGCATCATATCAACAGCCCTTGTGCCCAACCTGGTGGCCAGCACCCTGTCGAATGGAGTGGGTACACCACCCCTTTGCAGGTGTCCCATCACAACGGTACGGGTCTCAACCCCGGTTTCAGATTCTACTTGCGATCCCAGTACGAAGCCTATACCACCCAATCGTACCGGGTCCGTGCTTTCTTCCACAACCCTCCGTACAACTTTGCCCCCACCCCTGGGACAGGCGCCTTCCGATACCACGACGATGGTAAACCTCTTCCCCCTCCTGTTCCTATCATTCACTTTTTCCACGACGATATCCAGGTCATAGGGTATCTCGGGAATCAGCACAACGTCAGCCCCGCTGGCAACTCCAGCGTGCAGGGCGATCCAGCCCGCATTACGCCCCATGACCTCCACTATCATCACACGGTGGTGCGACTGGGCTGTGGTGCGCACCCGGTCCAGCCCTTCCGTGGCTATATATACTGCAGTATCAAAACCAAACGTGATGTCGGTCCCCCTGATATCATTATCGATCGTTTTAGGAATTCCTACTATGGGTACACCATCTTTAAAAAACCTGTTGGCGATATTCAAGGTGCCGTCTCCACCAATGCACACCAGGCAGTCCGCCTCCAGTCGCTCGAAATGGTCGATCGCGGTTCGTGATAAATCCTCGAATTCCAGTGGCCCCTCTTTTTTCATGGGGCACCTGTATGGGTTGGCCTTATTGGAAGAGCCCAGTATAGTGCCCCCCAGGTTTATGATGCCGGACACGTCATCGAAATGGAGAATGCGGTGCCGGTTGTGCAGCAGTCCTTCAAAACCATCCAGGATACCCACCACCTCCAGCCCCAATCCGAGCATAGCCTTCTTGGCCACCGCCCTGATAACAGCATTTATCCCCGGGCAGTCGCCGCCACCAGTAAGTATGGCTATCCTGCCTTTCTTCGTCACAACTCTAAACCCTGAGCAGTTTACTTCTTACCGCAAGATTGGCTGCCGAACACTGTCAGCAATATCCCCAACCCAAGCGCCGCAAGTGCCACCGGGCAGGGCAGCGGCCAACCGAACAATGGGTTAGGTATACGGGCAGCCATAAGGAAGGCATCCAGGATAAGCAGGAAACCAGCTATGATCAGCAATATTTTGCCGGCTTTTAACATATCGCACCCCCGTCTTCTTAACTTTATAATTAGATTATCACGTTGGGAATGCACAGTCCACAGCAAAGGTTGTACAATCTAATTACAGGTTGATCAATATAATAGCCTCGGAGGTCTTGAAAACCTGAGCAGCAACTGAAGAAAAGGAGGTGTGCCATGTCAGGGAAATTTGCACTGACCCTCGGCGGATGGGTGCTTGGCCTCATCATTGCAGTCATTGTCATTGTCCTGGCCGCCGCTTTGCTCGGCGGGTACCTGTGGGGTAACGGCAGCGGATATCAATCAGGCTACGACAGCGGCAAGGCCGACGGCGATAAGGCCGGTTTCACCAGGGGTTATGAGAACGGCCAGAAGATCGGATATGATCTTGGTTTCCAGGCTGGCGATAAATCCGGATACGATAAGGGCAACAAGGCCGGGTATGACGAAGGATATGCCAAGGGCAAGGACGAGGGCTACCAGCAGGGCGAAACCGCCGGCTATAACAAGGGCTTGAGGGAAGGATACAACTCATATATAACACCTTACTATTATCCTTACTTCCCCTGGTATTACAGGGGGGGCCCGTTTTATTAATCGTGAATAAGGAACGTTAGTATTCGTAAAGCTGACGGGATATTGTCCAACAGGCTGGTATTAGCCTGTATCATAGCCGCCCTGATTCTGCTGGCCGCAATCGCTGTGGCTGTTATTTTCTTTGAGGATTCGGCGGCTGTGCAGTTCATGTTCAAAGCCGCGGATGTCGCACTTCATATAGATATATATCTGGGCGCGCTCATACAACAGTACGGCCTTCTCGTTTACGGCATACTTTTCCTCATCATATTCTGCGAGACCGGCCTGATAGTCGTGCCCTTCCTGCCCGGGGATTCGCTGCTTTTTGCCGTGGGCGGATTTTCGTCTTTAGGAGCGTTAAATTTGTGGGTGTTGATCCTGTTGATGTGGCTGGCCGCCGCGCTGGGCGACAGCTTCAATTATTTTGTAGGCAACCGCATCGGGGAACAGGTCTACAGCAGGGACTACAGGTTTATCAAAAGGGAGTACATCGACCGGACACACGCGTTCTTCGAAAAATACGGCGGCACGGCTATAGTTCTTGCCAGGTTCGCACCGATCCTGAGGACCTTCACACCCTTCGTGGCAGGCGTGGGTAAAATGCACTACCCCAGGTTCCTGCTCTACAACATAACAGGCGGCCTGTTATGGGTGGCGGTCTGCATACTGTGCGGATATTTCTTTGGCAACCTGCCTTTCGTCAAAGAGAATTTCTCAATCTTCATACTGGCCATAATCGTTGTTTCACTGATTCCTTCAGCAGTAGAATTTCTCAAGCACTGGCAGGCCCACAGGCGGAGATCGCTTAACTGACCGTGTCACTGCCGGGCGTTGACGTCGTGTCTGCCTGATATTGATAATAAAACCGCGGTACGCAAGGGATTTATGAAGGATTACAGTAGCCGCCCGCTGAAACCGCTGAAGTGGTACAAGGACCTCTCGTCCCACAGAGGCCGCCTGGCCGCAGGGGCATTCCTGGTGGAGAGCCCGCGCGCCATCGACCAGGTTGCCAGGAGCAGTCCCGGCAGCATAATGGAGATACTGTATATGGGAGAGCCTCCTTCTATCTGCAACAAATACCCCTCGAGGCTGCTGACAGATAGCCAGATGCATGCCATCAGCGCGGCCAGGACATCCCAGGGAATCATGGCCGTGGGCCGTTTGCCGGCCGATATAGACTCCGACCGCCTGCCCATGGAGGCCGGCCGCAGGATCCTGCTGCTGGAAGATATCCAGGATCCCGGCAATGTCGGCACTCTCATACGCACGGCCGCAGCCTTCGATTACTCAGGAGCCATACTGACGGAAAAATGCGCCGACCCCTTCTCTCCGAAGTGCGTGCAATCGACGGCGGGCAGCATTCTATCCCTGTGGATAAGAAAGACGGCCGGTTACCATGCTCTTGTGGATAAGCTTAAAAAAGGGGGCTACAGCCTGGTTGCGGCTGACCTGCATGGAACGGAGGGCCCGGCGGGGCTGCACAGACTGGATAAGCTGGTGCTTGCACTGGGCAACGAGGCAGTCGGCCTTTCCGATGCGCTGCTCAAGAAATCCGATCACCGGATTAAGATATCCATGGCCGCGTCAAAAGCTGAGTCCCTGAACGTTGCTGCCTGCGGTGCCATATGCATGTATTTAAGCAGCCTTAAATAACCGTCATCCGAGCAGAGCGATGTAAAAAGGCATTTTCTTCTTTTTCCAGTACTGCGCCGATGAATCGAATATCCGCCTGGCTACCTGTGCATCTGTCAAGTCTTTTTCGGCAAAAGAACGATATTTGTTTAATAGAATGACGTAGCCCGCGGCCGGCCTCCATGACATGTCCGTCAGGCAATCGCTGAAGGCGTCCCAGTTCATGCCGAAATACGCGGGGAATCCGAGCCCCCGGGCCGCTTTCTTGAGAAATGCCGCCTTACCCGTAACACCTTTTAAATCCACATGCATAAACTCCAGCCCACGGGCTTTTGCGGCGTTTTGAATATGTGTTAAAGCACTTCGAGTTACCTCGTAAACGCCCGAGTTCAAATATGAACCAAATACGGCTGACCAGTCTTCCACGCTCACTCCCGTATCAGTTTAAACGACCTGTAGTGATCGTCTGTATAGTAATACTCGCCGCTACTTCCGGCAACTATGCGCCGCGCCCCACGATCAGGTGAGCCCGGCGTGACGACCGTATACTCGTGGTAATATCCGCCGGGTTTGGCGGGTAAAAGCCCCTCGTAGTTACTGAATACGGTGCTATCCTTGGAATAGGGGTAAGGGCCCCCGCTCTTGATCAACCCCAGCGTGGTCCTGCCCTCCGCAGGCAGGTCACCTACGTTTATAACATTTGCACCGGTGGGTATATCTGCCTGGTTTCCTGTCCCGGCTGAAGCACCCTGCTCGGTAACGGGTGCCGCCGGCGTCCAACCCATGAAATTGCCAGTGCCGCTTACAAAATTGAAAAGTAAGTAAGCCGCAGCAAGGATGACAAGGTAAAGGACGACCTGTTTCCATGAAGTTGGTTTGATCCCCACCCGGAAAGTATATTACAGATTTGGACAATTCTGAAAGCGTACCTGCGATCTTCAACACTTGCTGCTGACCTGCGTGATCAGCCTGCACAAGACCTGAATACCTGCGCCGGGTGGCCGGTTATTATCCCCTGTTCAGTAAACTGCTGCTGAAGCGCCTCAGTGAATTCAGGGGGTGCCCGGTATGCCTGAAGTAGTCCTCGGAATCCTCGCTCAGTCTCCATATGCTATAAACCAGGGCGGGGATCACGAGGAAGATGCCGATAAAATGCAGAAGGAACTTATCGTTGGCAAGGCAGTCATGGATAAACAGACACAGCAGCACGAACAATCCCAGCGCCAGATACACACTTCCCATCAATTTGAGTAATTTCATGCTGTCCTCCTCGAAATTGAATGCTTGAACATCAACCTCACAGCAATCTATACAGGTTTAGTATACTGCGTGGCACTTTTTCTTTTCAAATGAGGTAGCACCAACTCTGCCATTGATTGTGGCAATCAGCGAAATCAACAGTCCGATTGCAGCAGACCGCAATATAAAATGATATCATGATGGCCATGAGCCATGCTATGGTAAGAACGTCGGACAGATTCCCCGGCGTGGAATGGGTCGGGGATACGGGCGCTTTCATAAAGATAGACGAAAAGAGATGTACGGGCTGCGGCAACTGCATAAAAGTATGCCTGGGCCGCTGTTTTGAGCTGGAGAAGAAGCTGGCCAGGATAAAAAGCATGGCTGAATGCATGGAATGCGGCTCTTGCTGGTATGTCTGCGTGGAAGGCGCGATAGATTTTTCCTGGCCCCGGGGCGGCACCGGGTACAGGAGCGACTGGGGTTAAGGGATGACGCAACAGGAATACGATGTCATTGTGATCGGGGCGGGATTCGGAGGTCCCGTGGCAGCTAAAAAGTGTGCTGACGCCGGCCTGCGAACGCTGATGCTGGAAAGGTCGGAAAATCCCGGGGAAAAGGTTATCTCGGGGCTCACCATCCCGGTCTACGGCTTTTTATTCGGCCCTGCCTTTATACGGGACGGCAATCCTCCCATAGAGAGGCCGGTAGATGGAATAAGAAATTACGTCATTTATGACATAAAAACGCGTGATATTGATATTGTTGAACTGCGAATACCCGGGCCGCTTTCTCCCATGATCGCCTTCGGTTATAACGCATACTGCAAACCTTTTTGCGCCTGGGAGGCAGAGCAGGCCGTCAAAGCGGGTGTCGAGTTAAGGACATGCACCACAGCGATAGATGTTATAAAAGAGGACGGGCACATCAAAGGCATAGTAACGGAAAGAGGGGAGAAGCTAAGGGCGAAGATTGTGATAAATTGCGAGGGATCGCAGGGTATACTGGCGATAAAGGCCGGGGTAAGGCACAAATATCCACCCCACGTGATTTCCCTGGCCGATACTTATGACTATGAGTGTTCCAAAGATGTTATCGATAAAGTTTTCGGACATACACTGCGGTTTTGCTGGGGATTCGACGAGCAGAAGATAGCCCCCCCGCTGGGCCATGGAAATGGGCTGATGGCCTGGCCATATAAAAACAGCATACATTGGATGCAGGATCAGTGCCTGGCACTGGATGACGGCCAGGTGCCAAACCTCCGAAGGTTGTTTGATGAATATCACGAGAACATCACCACGCAGCTCCCCTGGTGGAGGGACGAGATCGCGCCTAACGTCAGACTGAGAGCCAGGATGTGGGAGGGATTCGGAATATATGTCGGGCTGGATGATAAATTGCGGAATATATCCAATTACATGGATGGAATGATACTTGCGGGAGATGTGGCCGGGCTTGAAAGCACGGGGCTGTGCGACGGCGTGCCGACCGCATGGTTTTCGGCCGATATCGCCGCCGATGTAGCCATCGAGTCGATCAAGGCCAATGACACGTCATCTGGTTTTCTGGAAAGATATAACCGGAGGATTCAAGCACACAGCATAATCCAGTGGGCGATTACCTGCAGCGGCAGGTGGAACCTTCGTAAAGCCCAGGAAAGCCATGACCGGAAAGAATTAAAATCCCGGGTGAATTATCAGTTCGGCACCGGCGTATTGACACATGCCGGGACTCCGCTGGTAAAACATATCCTGCGCGGTATCAGGAAGGACCCCCTGGTAATAAAAAAATGGGCAAGGATGTTTCTGAGGTATTACTATAACTGGGAGCATGACTACTCAAGCGGGGACAGGCCACCTGAGAATTATAAATGGAAGGGCGCCCTTGGTATAGACCTGATGCTGTTCGATTCCCTGGTTATACTGTTCAGCCCTTTGAACTGGGTCATAGCCTGCCTGCTGGAACCTCTATCCGGGGCGGTTAACCCGTTAATCAAAGCATTCCACCCCGTAATCGACCTCGGCTTACGTGCTTCAATCAAAATGGAGCCCCTGCTCAATCCTCTATCCCGGTGGATGATCGATTACGTTAAGCAGGCTGACCCCTCGCTATTTGTCAACGGCTCTTCTGAATAGTCTCGAGGACAACCTCGTAAATCTCGAGTTTCTCTTTCTTGAGCAGATCCTCTATCTTCTTTTTGATAGCCAGCGCCTTCTCCATGGACTTACTCTGTTCCTCGTCCGGAAAAGTCGCCTGTACTTTAAGATAGGCGGTATTTAACCGTGCGTGTGGCATTTGAACTTTCCTCCTTTTGATTAGCCCTGACTGAACATCTTTCAATGTACTTCAAAGAAACTGAGTTTGTCCAGTCGATCGAAGTTATGCTGGGCGTCTATCCAGCGGACGGTGCCGGAGCGGCAGCGCATCGCTATGGACTGGGTACGGGCCCCGCCGCTGAAATAGCGCACTCCTTTGAGCAGTTCGCCGCTGCTGATGCCGGTAGCTGCAAAAAAGACATCGTCGCTGTCTATCAGGTCCTGTGTCTGATAAACCTTATCGATATCTATCCCGTCGGCCAGGGCTGCTTCTCTCTCCCCGTTGTCGCGCATCCAGGCCTTGCATTGAATGGCGCCTCCGATGCAGTGAATGGCGGCGGCGGAGAGGACCCCCTCAGGCGTGCCGCCTATTCCCATAAGCACGTCAACCTCCCTCTCCGGCAGAGCTGCGTCTATGCTGGCTGCGATATCGCCGTCGGTGATCAGCTTAACCCTGGCGCCGGCGCTCCTGATCTCGGATATCAGGCGCTCATGGCGCGGCCTGTCAAGTACCACAACGGTCAGCTCGGATATCTTTCTTCTTTTGGCGGCGGCTATGTTCCTCAGATTATTGGATACGGGCGCATTTATATCGATGCAGTCTTTGGCCTCGGGGCCGGTGACGATTTTATCCATATAGACAAACTGCCTGGGCCAGTGTATCGTCCCTCTGGCGGAAAGAGCCACGACGGCAATGGCGCCGGGCAGACCCCTGGCAACGAGATTGGTCCCGTCCACCGGGTCCACGGCGATGTCCACTTTCAAACCCGAGCCGCCGCCGATATGCTCGCCTATGTACAGCATGGGGGCATGGTCCTTCTCCCCCTCCCCGATGATTACGATCCCATCCATCGATACATGGCCCAGGGTGTAGCGCATGGCCGCTACCGCCGATGCATCTACTATGGTTTTATCACCCCTGCCCAGGTAACGGGCCGAGGCCAGTGCCGCAGCTTCCGTGACGCGCACCAGTTCCATAGCGATATTTCGCTCGATGGGCATGCCTGAACGGCTGGTTTTCATATGCGGATATTCACAACCTCCCCGTGCAATAAGACTATTACATTGCCCGGCAAATAGTCAATGTAACCCTGTATTAAATATGCCGGCACCGGGAAAATATCACTGAACTGAAAACAATACCACGTTATATTTGAAATTTTATGTTAAGTGGAGTAAAATATGTACATAGCTACAAATTCAGAAACAATCTGTTTGCAAGTAGCGTCCACGTAAGGGAAGGAGTATCTCCATGGCAGTCAATCAATTCGCAGATATAAGCAAGGATTTATTCAACCAGATCAAGTTTATCGAAAGCAGGGTGAAGGACGATTCATTCAAGGATGCTGTCAAGCTGTTGGCGACTGCCGAAAAA
>Ga0268281_1000386_pt1 | contig 33605 bp, 47 predicted proteins | sample saktaG_10_FD_190134 | JGI IMG/M metagenome (GOLD analysis project Ga0268281, IMG submission 190134) | Saline water microbial communities from Sakinaw Lake, British Columbia, Canada - sak_2011_5_24_50m | ecosystem: Environmental > Aquatic > Non-marine Saline and Alkaline > Saline ...
AACCGGGCTCAGAAGCAGCAACTTCTTGTACAATAGGAACTTCAGGAATATCGATAACGCTTAACTGAGATTCAGGCAATAAATCTACAGAACTACCAGAAGAACCACCACTAGAACTTTTCTTAGAATTCTTGTTCTCTTTAACTTTAACTTTCTTATCAATGTTTATAGTTTCAACCTTAACTTTACCCTCATCAGAGATTCCGCTATCTTGAACACTACTCATTAAACTTCCACTAATAAAACCAGAATCCTTACCATCCGAATTGATAGCATTAATAGAAACACTCAAAATATAAACAAGACTAACTAATAAAATACTTAAACAAAAAATCAAAATGCTTTTCGTCTTAATCATAAAATAAAAAAAGAATATTTCCTTATAATTTTATTCACTATCCAAAATATTGAAATAAACAAACACTATTCTTTATCAACTAAAAAATCCTTAGCTGCCTTAGCAGCAATAGCCCCTTCTCCCGCAGCAGTTACAACCTGTTTCAACTTTCCATCACTTGAATCACCCGCAGCAAAACATCCAGGAACATTTGTTCCAGCCATCTTATCTGTAATTATATATCCTTTTTCATCCATCTTCAAATCTAAAGGCTCGACAATTTCAGAAACAGGAGAAGCTCCAATCTCAATAAATATCCCATCAACACCTAATTCAATATCTTTCTCACCTTTTTCCTGCTTTTGATTGATAACTAGCTTCTTTACAGTCTTATCTCCTAAAACTTTCTTTGGTTCCGCTTGATATAAAACTTCGATATTCTTAGTATTCTTAATCTTCTGAAGCGAAATAGGTTCACATCTCATTTCAGTTTTTCTATAAATAATATAAACTTTCTTAGCAATTTCAGACAGATACAATGCAGCCTTAGCAGCAGAATTAGCACCACCAATAACTGCAACCGTTTTATTCTTAAAAAACATTCCATCACAAGTAGTACAGTAAGAAACACCCTTCCCCAAAAATTCTTTTTCGCCTTCAATATTCAGTTTTTTATGTTCAGTTCCCAATGCAATAATCAAAGCTTTTCCATGAATCTCCCTTCCTTCCAAATGCAAAACGAATCCATTTTCATCTTTCTCAACTCTTGAAACCTCTTCTTCCAAAAATTTAGCTCCAAACTTCCCCGCCTGCTCTTTAAATTTTTCCATAAGCTCTTTTCCAGAACCCATAAAACCAGGCCAGTTTTCAATATGCCCTGCTAAGCTTGCAGTTCCTCCGATTGACTTTGCAACTACAGCCACACTTAAGTTATACCTTCCGGCATAAATAGCAGCAGTCAAACCAGCAGGCCCACCTCCAAGTATCAAAACATCATAATGCTCAATTTCCTCATGAGGATGCCCCCTCGCATAAATATTCTTCACCATTCCCAACCCAATTTTCCAAGATATTTAAATGTTAGTTATCACTGAGAACTTAGATAAATTAGAGAATATAAATATTTATAAATTTAGATTAACAAAAAATATAATGAGCATATTAAGTGAAAGCAAAGAGCGATTCAATCAAGCAAGAGCAAGAATAGAAGGGCAAATAAAACAAAGACAACAGCAATGCATAGAAGCAGGAACTCATGATACTTCAAAAGGAAATTTATCTTATATTGTAGGTAGAGTTAATTCAGTAATTGTTCTTCAAGGTTGCAATGTTGGAATAGAAATAATTGGAGAATGTCCAAATTGCCATACACACTATAGAAGACAACCAACCCAAGCAGAAATGCAAACACCAGAATATAAGCAAATGCTAAGCCAGTTAGAAACACCAGACTCTGTATACAAAAAACTTAACAGACCAACCAGATAATCCAAAACCTTAAATATCTAAATCTTCTAAACAATTTATGAAAGAGCTTACAATAAAAGAGAAATTAGAATTGATAAAGAGGAATACCGAAGAGATTGTTACCGAAGAAGAACTTCTTACACTTCTAAAAACAAAGAAAAACCCCGTAGTATACTGTGGCTACGAACCTAATGGGCCAATGCATCTAGGCCATTTTGTAACTATCACAAAACTTATGGACTTGGAAAAAGCAGGCTTCAAAGTAAAAATCCTTTTAGCGGATATTCACGCCTTCTTAAATAGAAAAGGAAATGAAGAAGAAATAAAAAAAGAAGTTGAAAACTGGAGAAAAACAATCAAAGCTATCGGATTTAAAGCGGAAGTTGTTCTAGGAAGCAGTTTTCAATTTACACCTGAATATCAAATGGATGTAATGAGATTGGCACAAGCATCGACCATAAAAAGAGGATTAAGAAGCATGCAAGAAATCGCAAGAGATATCGAGAATGCAACAATCTCTCAACTGTTATATCCTTTAATGCAGGTGGTAGATATAAAATATCTTGGGTGCGACATGGCTCAAGGTGGCTTAGAACAAAGAAAAGTTCACATGATCGGAAAAGATATGCAAAAAACACTAAATCATAACTTTGTTGCTCTCCACACACCATTAATAACTTCATTAAAAGGCCCAGGAGAGAAAATGTCAAAATCAATTCCGGGCTCAGGAATTTCAGTCACAGACTCCTATGATGAAATCAAGAAAACAATCAAAGCCGCATATTGCCCAGAAAAAATTGCAAAAGAAAATCCAATCTTAGAAATTTCAAGATTAATTATTTTCCCAAAAATCGACACATTCAAAATAGCCCGTCCTGAAAAATTCGGAGGAAATTTAGAATTCAGCAATTATGAAGAATTAGAAGATTCTTTCAAATCAGGAAATCTCCACCCTTTAGATTTAAAAAATTCAGTTACAGAATATTTAGAACAAATCATTTCTCCGATAAGAAAGAACTGGAAGTAATGCCCTCAAGTGAATTAAGCATAGCTCTTACTATTTTATACCGACTCAATCTCTCTTTTGCCCATCTCGGCAGATTCTAGAATGAACTTTATTCTTTTGGCTCTTGTTTCTTTACGTTTCCCACGCAAAATCCACCGATAATGCATCTTTTTTATCGAAGGAGAAAAATTATTAAAGGTTTTTTTGGCCTTGGGATTCTTGTCCAGCGCTTTTCTTAGTTCTTCAGGCATGGTAGGGTTCTTGGGTATTCCTGCATCATGAGTAGGCTTTCGTAGACCTTCTTCATAAAACTTTAATCCAATCGGAGTCATTCTTCCTTGTTCGATTAATTCCTTCCCATAACTAATAGTATTATTACTCCACTTACTATTTTTATTTCTCCTTGAAAAATTTCTAATGTACCTTTCCTCGTCCAACTTCTTAATCGTAGTGTCTATCCACCCAAAACAAATTGCCTCCTTCATCAATTCCCCGTGAGAAGGAGATTCTTTCCCAGTATGTTTTTTATGAACAATAACTGAAACTTTACTTTCCTTGTCGTGATTTTTTGCTAGCCACTTCCTAAAATCTTCTTTTTTGAACGCTATTATTTCTTTCATATAGGTAATATCTCTAGAAGATATATTAACTTATTGTGTAGAGAAAAACGCCCAAACCACACATCTTCATTATTACCTCCAAAAATAAAAACATTTATATATAAGTTCCACTTTAAACTAACATGTTAATGCAGAAGAGAACCGAATCAACTTCTTGGAACATGGTCTCTTTAGCATGTGCATCATTTAATTTTATCAAATACTAATTCGCGGTGTTGTTTCTTTTCAATGCTTGAAAAAAATAATGCCGCTGTGCAGGCATACTCTATTGAAAATCCTTCTAACTTAAATATTTTAAACTATGAATGTTTAGAATGCGGAGAGCCGATTACAAATCCGATTTGTCCCGACTGTATCCTAAAACAATTCACAATCTGGATTGAACAATACCCAAAACTAAAAAAGAAAATCCTCCCAGGACTAAAGAAATTTGTAAAATCATCAAAAGAATTTAAGCAGGATTCACAAACATGTATAGTATGCTATAAAAATTCAACATACCTTTGCCCATACTGCTTTACAGAATTCGTACTATACTCATTAAAGGAACTAAAATCAGAAGACAACCTTTTAAGAGACTATCTTGAATTTTTTAATTTTGATTTCGGAGATTTCCGTGGAAGAGGATACTCAAAAAAAGCAAGAGAGGCAGGCATACTATGACTCTAAAAATTAACTCAACTCATAAAATTCCTAAAATAAACTGGCCCAATCTAGCTAGGAATTTTTGGTATGACTTCTATCCATTTTACTAACCAGAGGACCAATGATTACAGCGAAATGGTCCTCTGGCAAGGACATTCTTTTGAAAGAGAATTCTAACAAATATGAAAGGGGGACAGATAAAAATGATTGAAATGACTTATTGTGAAATGTACAATCCTGAAAAAAGAGTCTGCAAACAAACAGGGAAAATTCCTGACTGTTGTGATGGTCGAGGAGATTACAGCACATGTAGACAAGTAACATCTATTCTAAGATGTGCAGAGATTATAGCAGGAATAGGAATTGAAAAAGTGGTGGATTAATTACTTTTTACAATCCCTCTTCTTCTCTCCAGTTTTTTCGTCAACTCTCGCCCCACCCCACCTATACTTGCAAGAAGTTTCATCCGAAACGGGATCCATGCATCTCCTATAAGCCTGCCCATTTGCTCTTTCTGTATTATTATTAAAATAAATACTCAAACCTCTTGGACAAGCAGAACAAACATCAGTTAACCCCTGCCCATGCCCCGGAAGTCTTCTTAACACTGTAGCAAGCCCCCCTCTAAACGTGTAGATTGCATAACTTACAAGGTTCATAAAAAACTACATCTAGCCAGGTTTAAATTAATTTGTATACTAAAACTGAATTATCACAAGATAAATAAACCTTAATCCCCTTAAAAAATCATGAAAATCAAGAAAGAATTAGCAAAAAAATTCAAACCTCTTAAAAAACCAATACAAAAAAAAACAGAGAAAAAACCAGAAGAAAAACCAGAAAAGAAAATTGTAAATTTGACTCAGAAAGGAGACTTACTACCTGTTTTTGAAGATTCTTTTGATAATATTCCTGCCGCCCTAAACCCAGAAGATTTGGTTTTATCATCCGGGCAAACACTTCAAACAATCCATCAACCAACTTCATCAGGAAATCTAGAAAGAACCGCCTCATCAGCAACAACAATAAATTCCGAAGAAGATAAGCAAGAAGACCTAGTAAAATATGCATCCTTTGAAGGACTTTATAGTGAAAGAAAAGACGACAATAGAAACCAAGACCCTAACAGAACCTTCGAAGTCTCTTCAAGAAATTTAAACCTGGAAACATTTGAGGCAAGAATGCCAACAACAAATACTTTTGACCCAAGAACAAGAATGGGCATGGTAAGACCTAGTGAACTTATGGACCTTGACCAGGAAGAAAAATATGACATTAAAGATATTCGCGATAAAAAAGATGAAAAAATGCCATGGGAACAAGAACAAGACCCAAACATAAAAAAATATAATTCCAGAAGATAAAATTTTATAATCGAATAGAACAAACATAAATTAATAATCTTACTTATGTCAAAATAACTTATATGACCTTTACCTTAACCAAAACCAAAAGCCATACCTCAAACCAAAACGCAGATTATCGACAATAAAATTGACCCTTCTAATTACAGATACTAACAACCCACCCACACAACAAAACTTAAATACATCAAAACAATAAGATAATAGAGGTTGATATGAAAAATTACGAAAGCTTTTACCAAGGAGGATACTCTTCTTTAAATTCAGATTATGGAAATTTCATCGGCTATAGACTCAGTGCAGGACAAATTGGTTCCCCAACAGGAATTCAAACAGCAAATCAAATTGGCGAAGTAGTTTCAAGAATAAAAGAGGGTGTAAAAAATGTAGAACTTCAGCCCCTTCAAGAAGGTGTCATGGACCAAATTCCAAAGCAACATTTCAAAGAAATGCGGGCCCTAATGAAACTTACAGGAGTAAAACCAAGCTTCCATGCACCAATTATTGATCCTTCAGGTTTCGGGCAAAAAGGATATGAAGGAGACATAGAAAGAGAAAGAAATGAAGACAAAATGTTTGCAGTCCTAGAAAAAGCACAAGAGCTTGACACAGGAAAAAATATCCCTGTTGTATTCCACTCAACAGGCGGAGTTCCCGGAAATGATTATCGTCCAGGAGTAGGGGATGAAAAAGAGAGATTCACAAAACGTCAGATAGTTGGAATAGACCAAGAATCAGGCCAACTAACAGGAATAAAAGAAGACGATAAGTTTTATCCCCATGGCATGAAAAAAGAAGACTGGGAACAAGGAAAAAAAATTTCAGCAGAACACTACCTAGATATTACAAATGAAAGCCAGTGGGAACAAAAATTAACCAATCTTGCTTTTTACCAAAAAGAATTTGATGAGATAAATCAGAATATGACCCAAAAAATTTTAAGGGGTGGACCGGAAATTTTAGATATTGGCGCAAAAGACGCACTAACAAATGTAGAATATCAAAAACTGGGCATAATAGGTAACGACATTGAGAGAGCTAAATTATTTCTTTCTAATAACCAACTTACCTTTCAAGGATTATTTCATAATGCTTACAAATACGGTTCAGATGATCAAAAAAAGGTTCTAAGAACACTTTCAGAGGAATGGGATGAGGAAGGAAAAGAAATAGAAAAAAGACAAAAGCAGGCAATCAATCAAGGGAAAATTCCAAATCCCCTAAAGTCATTTGAAGAACAGGCAGATTTATTTCAGAACTATGCTACAAAATTTCAGCAGATTACCCAAGAACAAATGGACCCATTTAAAAATGTGCGTAACAAAAACCTTGGAGCCCCAACAGTCATAGTAGCTGCAGAAGAATTCGCAAAAGGCAAAGCATCAGAAACTTTTGGAAATCTTGCATTTCGTTCTTATAATGAATGGGGCGACAAAGCACCAGTAATTGCAGTTGAAAATATGTACCAAGGAATGGCATTTTCAAAAGCAGAAGACCTAAAAGAGTTAGTCGAGAAAGCAAGAGACAAATTTGCAGAAAGACTTCAAAAGGAAAAACATATGTCTCAAGGTCAGGCAAATAAAACAGCTGAAAAATTGATAGGAGTAACCTGGGATGTCGGACATTTAAACATGATAAAGAAAGCAGGATTCACAGACAAAGACGTCGCCCAGCAAACAGAGGTTATTTCAAAACTTGTAAAACATGTTCATATCACTGATAATTTCGGCTTTTCAGATTCACATCTCCCTCCGGGAATGGGTAACGTTCCCATCAAAGTAATAATGGAAAAACTTGAAAAAGCAGGCGCATTCTCAGGCAAAAACGGTCAACAAAAAGCAAGAGCAATAATGGAAGCAGCAGCTCTCCCAATACATTTCAAGAAGTCCCCCCATCCCTATGTTCTAGAAGCATTCGGTTCTCCACTCTACGCATCAAACATGGCTCCCTTCTGGAATCAAGCCCAAGGCGTCCAAGGAAGTTATTTTGGCTTCCCGATGGCATATCTCCCGGAAAAACATTTCTCAATGTATGGTTCTGGCTTCTCCCTTCTTCCCGAAGAACTCGGCGGACAAATGCCTGGAACCCAATCAAGATTCTCGGGAACTCCGAACGCTTAGGTTTCGTTATCTTTTATAAATTAGAATTTATAAGTTATCCAAAGGACTTTTCACCTTAATCATATTTGGAGTTGCAGTATGCAAATAAACAAAAGTAGTTTCAGGACTTTTATGCCCAAGAAGCGATTGAACCTCCGAAACTGTTTGCCCCTGTTCAATCAAGTGAGTTGCAAAACTATGCCGAAGAGTGTGACAGTGTATCTCTCCAGAATTCAACCCAGCAAGTTTTGCACTTTTTTTAACAATCTCTTGTATTGTCCTAACACTATATTTCTTCCCCTTATTAGTCAAAAATAAATTCTCATCATTATCAAGATGCTCAATCTCAATTAAATTCTCAATTTTTTCACAAACAATTTTAGGAAGAATAAATATCCTATCTTTGTTTCCCTTCCCGCCACGAACAAACCCATAACTCTTATCAAGATCTAAATCTTTAATCTTAAGATTAATCAGCTCCGAGACACGAAGCCCAGCCCCATAAAGTAACTCAATCATTAATCTATGTTTCCAATTATTAATTTTCCCAATCAATCTTTTAACTTCATCTTTAGAAAGAACAAAAGGTAGTTTCTCAGGACGCCTAGAATATTTTATATTCAACTTCATGTTTTTATGCAAAATATCTTCCATTAAAAAGCGAATAGCCATTTGATAAACATGCATTGAACTTCCAGAATATTTTCTCTCATCTAAACTATACAAAAAGTCAAGAACATCTTTTTTACCCAATTTGTCAATTGTTTTTCCAGTATAGTTAATAAATTTCTTCACACATTCTTGATATGTTTCAATAGTTCTCACAGAGAACCTTCTTCGTTCGCCTTCTTTCCTAATTGCCTCTGCAACATCCACAGGCACATACACCATAAAAACCAAAAGCTAAAATAATATAAATATCTAAGCTGAAACTCAGTAATTACAACAACTTAATAAATCAAAAATCAAAACATTTATATACTAATATGTATCTAACAGTTATAAGTAAATAACTAAAAGAGATGAATATGTTAGAAATGAAAAAACAAGAAAAAAAAGAACCAGCCCACTGGCCAACACTAAACACAGTTATAATGGTAGAAGAAACTATCCAAAAATCAAATGAAAGCATTGTCTCCATTGCCGAAATTAAAAGAAACTTACCAAGACAAGTTAATCATAATACTCTCATGGTAATTCTAGAATATCTAGAAAGAAGCGGGAAAATTGTAGCAGGATTAAGAGGGGTAACTTGGGTGTATACTGACAGCAAAGTTCTTAGAGAACTAATAAAAAAAGGAACTGAAATTTAAATATAAAAAGAATATGGTCAAACCTGTCCGCATTGTGCTTTTAGGTGAAGCAGAAAAGGAATTCAAAAGATTAAACGAAATAGTCGGGAATCAGTTAAAATCAGGAAGAGAAAATTCTCAAGAAATCCAGCTTCTTAAATCAATAAGACAAAAATTTGATTTTATAAAAAATAATCCATTTTATGGAGATCCCATTGCCAAGAAGTTGATCCCAGAAGAATATAAAATAAAATATCGCGCAGTTAATTTGTTCAGGACAGAACTCTCTCAGTTTTGGAGAATGATTTACATATTAAAAGGAGATGAAATAGAAATAGTTGCATTTATCCTAGACATTCTCCCTCATCCAGATTACGACAAAAAGTTCGGTTATAGAAAGCAATAATAGCAATAATAGCAATAATTACAACACACGTCATCTCAAAAAGCCCATAAATGAGCTTTATAGGGCTTCCAGCCCTAAAGTTCGCCTATGAACACTTAGTTTCAATTTACAAGTATGCTTTCCCCTAGAGTGTTCAACTGATGTTGAATTATTTAGAATTACGAACGGAAGGTGTGCCTAACGAGAAAGATTTACTTTTTGCCTTCATATCTTGCATCTATATCTGCCTGAACTCTTTGTAAAGAATCAATTCCTTCCTTTAGCCCATCACTATACTCTCTAGCGGGTCGGGTTGCCAAAGGGTTAGGATACTCTCTTTGAATCCCTAAACGAGAAGTTTCCTCAGTAAGCTGTCTAGAAATAAAAGTTGTAGTTTCTCTTGTTGCTTCTCTTTTCCCGCTATTATTTCCCACTGTATAAAATAAAAATCCGGAAATTAATGCTCCAGCTAGCGCTCCCAACGCAAAAATTCCACTATCCATCTCGGGTCGTGCATTATTTGGATTTGATTGATTTGTCATAAATCCTACTAGAAACTAGCATTTATAAATCTTTCTATTTGTAACTACTACATAATAACACATATACGGCACACCTTCCCACCAAAACCTCCCCCGACCCCCCGCATACTTGTAAACTTTTGCTCAAACAAATTTTAGAATAACTCGCAAATCCTCTCAGCACTCAATTCTCCAGCCAGTTCGGCTGTCGCCTCACGGGTCGAATTGGTGGATAGGAGAAACTAACATAATTATGTGAAATTATTACTCGATAATTTGCTCAGAATTCCGTCCCCCGCCCAAGGATTAAGGGCACCTATCTCACAGATTCAATTTTAACTGCTTTGTAAACAGGCAAACTATTATCTTCAGGAATAATTTCTTGTGTAACTGTTTTATCAGTAAAATGTCTTCCATAAAACATACCATCTTTATTTTCAGTAGTTTGCCTGTAAAGTACTCTCTGCCCAACCATCTCATATCCCACAAAGCAGTTAAAAGATACAGGGAAAATTCCCTCTCCGTCAACCAAAAATTCTAAATCTGTTTTTATCTGTGTTGTATCCAGATATTGATGTTGCCCTGCCGTAGAATCTTGTCTAGTTTCATAACCTCTTATTCTTTGCAGCAATCCTTTTTTTTCAAGAATATCAGAAGTTACTTTTGGAGTTGTTGTTTCTTCTGTTTGAGTAGTCATAAAAAAGGATGCGATAAGAGGTATTTAATCATTTCTATACTCGATAAGATATAACTGGTGCCCTAATCCTCCCCCGCCCTAAAAATAGGAGCAAATTATCTCCGTCATAACTTCTGCGGTGCTCATTGATATTCCGCTCCTCGCCCGCTCCACTCTCAAATCCTCATCCAGAACTCAATCCTTTCGTTCGGGCGTATTTCGAGGGCTCGGTTACATAACATAATTAGCCAAAATAAAAATTAAATCTGCATACCCCCGACCACCCGCCCCTAAAGACTTGGGGCAAAATTTATATAATGGCAACTCTTTCGTTTCTAATGAATGAACTTGAAACAAAAATTTTTGAAGCAGGAGCAGAATTTCAAAAAGCTTATGACATGTTACAAGACCAATATTTCATGACAAGAAATACGGTTCAGATACCACAACATGCAATCAATTCTCCAACTCATTCAACAAACTGTTTGCATTATTTTCGACAAGCAAAGAAAATATTAGATGCACACCCTCATCCAAGATTAAGAAAAGAACTTGCTAGATTATACCTCCAATTTGAAGAACTAAGGCCAACTGCGGAAGCGGTGATAGGTAAAGAATACCCAAGAGAAAACCAATACTACAAAGAGATGATTAACGCTAAGTCTGATTTTCAAGCTGCCAGAAAAGAAGCAGAAGCAATGTTGCAAGAACAATAAATTTTGCCCAAAAGATACTATTAGAACACTGCGGTGTTCCCACCATCCGCAGATTTAATTTTTACTCTTCGGAAATTTTCTTTCAGAAAATCGCTCTGCTTTTCCTTGCCCTCTCAGGAGTATTCGCCTCATCTCTGAAAAAACTCTATTTTTTCGAGGATGCTCATCTCGATAGGGTCACCTAACATAATTATACTCAATTAATTCTCATGCTCCCCTGTTACCGAGAAGTTGTTACCGACGGTTGGAAAAAGTTTCGCTCTTTAGCATCTTTTATTTTTAATTAGAAAGAGTAAAACTTTTTGGGGCTCTACTGACGGACGAACGACTTTCGCAAAACTTTTTATACGACCTTTCCCTCTCCAAACTATGAAAAAGTATAAGGTGTATCGCTCTATAGCTTTTCAGGAAGAGGTTTCTAAATATGATAATACTTTTCAGAACAGAGTTGATAAAATAGAGGACAAACTTGTTGAAAACCCAAAATATGGAAGTCCTTTAGGGACTGAATGGTTTAGAGAAGCAAGGTACGAGAATTATAGAATTTACTTTTTAGTTTACGAAGATTTAGACTCTATATTTATGGTGGGCATAAGCGATAAGAAAGACCAACAAAAAATCATAAATACTATTCGTCTTTTCTTAGAATTCTTTAGAGAAGAAATAGAAAAATTGATAAAACAAGATAAATCTCAAGAAGAAAACCAATAAAAACTTACTTTACTCTTATTACTCTGCCTTCTTTTATGTCTTTTAAGCTTCTAACAAACTGCTTCAATAAGTCTACATCTATGTTTGCTTGCATTTTCAGTCTTTCGTATTCTGCTTTAGGTATAGTTACATTTTCCATGTTTCTTACAGTGAATCCTCCTTTAAATAATTTGCGGATGTCTATTTCTTACGACTTCTAAACCAGAAAAAACTACCCACCAATCCAACACAAAGCAAAACTGCTCCAAGAATATTCCCAGTTGATTGGTTTAATCCTATTACATTCCCAGTAATGTTAGTTGATAAAAAAAATAGTCCACCGATTAAACCGATTATTACAGTAACTCCTGCAGTTTTGCCTTCTAATCCCTCTGATTTAGATTTCATCTTTCTTATTCTTTCTTGCTTCGCCTTGACTCTAGCTATTCCCTGCTTACTTTGATCCATTTCATAATCACATTCATACTTCTTTGGATTGTGCCACCAACCACGAATATACGGAGATTTTTGTTGACGCTTGTAATCTCTTTCAGGACACTCCATTGCTTTTTCATAACTTTTAAGAGCTTTGCTTAGCATTCCAACCAACTCGTAATTCATTCCAGCACTAATATATTGACGAATAGCACCACTATCCGTTAAAAAGTGACCTTGTTGTTCTAATTCTTGTGCTCTCTTAAAATCCCTATCCCCTTCTTGTTTAAGTTTTAGTTTTTTGTTAGGGGAAAATTCATCACGCTTTTCAGTATCCATATTTTCTCGGGTGGTTTCCCCCCACCCCCTATAATGAAGATCATATTCCCGACCTACATGTAGTCCAAAAATTTTTTCTCTTGCAAGAATCTCTCTTCCAATTTTTTGTCGGTCATACATGGTTAATCTTTGAGGATTTACAGATTTTAATAATCTTACTGCTTCTTCTTTGGTTGCCACTTTTTTTGCGTCTTCAAGCAATCTTCTTGCTTCGGGAGACAATCTACTCTCTTTTTTTGACATAGCCTAACTATGAAGCTAATGATTAAATATCTTTCCACCCACGAGCCCCAACCTAACCAACTTTACCATAACAACTTCTCGAAATATAATGGCGAAAGCCCACCTTCCGCCCCCGACCACCCACGCTTGTTTTATGAACTCTTCACTCACAATATTCTTTGTTCGTTCGTCGTTTCCAAAAGTTTCACTCTTCCTATTTAGAAACTAAAAGTACTAAAGAGCAAAACTTTTGCAGAAGTGTTCCTTCCAGCCAGAAAAATGTCTCATTTTTCGGGTCAGTCACCTCGAAACGAGAAACTAACATAATTAGGCTCAATTAATTCTCAAGCTCCCCTGGGGAGGAGATTGTCGCGAGACGAAAGTTATATAAGCAAGATTTTATAATAACCCTCATGGTCAGCCCTGCTAATCCAATGGCTTCTGTTGCTAATGCTATTGCAATTGCAGCAGGTCTCGTAATTTTATCTTTAGGAATTATTGCGGGAGTAATAATTTTTCTTATATTCTTTTTGAAAAATCCTAACCACTCCAAGATCTCAAAAATTATTTTAACTATCGCAGGAGTAGTAGCAATAATTCTATTAGCCCTCGTAATTCTATTTTTAGCTTTCGGTAATGGTTAATTTAACCCTCGCGACAATCTCTAAATACTAAAGGCGAAAGCCCTCCTCCAAGCCCCCGACCTCAAAAAATAAATTTAAATACTACTCCTCCCTAAAACAATCATGACAAATAAATTTTACAACTCTAAAAGCGCATTTTTCAATAAGAAATTCAATAATAAAACATATGGAGAAATTGCCAACAATATTATTGCAGATTTAATAGCACTAAAAATAAAATTTCCAGAATTAACAGCAATAGATTCAGAAGCAAGACACAATCTCGCAAAAGGAACAGAAGATTTCCTAGTCACCTTTGAGTATAATAATCCAAAAACAAGAGCTATTGACTGGTTTGTTCAAATGAAAGAATATAGAAAATCACAACTCCCAGAAGGCAAAACCCCCCAAACAGAAGACATGCTTCCAGACTATGCATTCTTAGGAAAAATTCAAGATATGCTGATTATCTTTGATTTCAAACCAAAAAATCCAAAATTAAAAAATAAGATAATCTCTATTCTAAAGAAAAATAACGCCATAAAACAAGACAAAAGAATCCTTTGGCCAGTTTAATTTTTTATAAAAAAAAATAATAAACATTTATAAAACCTAACTACTATAAATTAATGAAAAAGATGGTAAAGAAAAAAACCCAAAAGGTATTAGATATTATATTATGGCTCCTTGGATTGACGGCTGTAGGGATATTGTTATACGGAATAATTAAAATACTAATAGGTAATGGATAATGATCTATTGTCTTGGTTAGGAAACTTTATAAATTTACTAATCTTGATTTATATAACCCTTGCGGTTGTAAATACAACATGCTTTGATATAAATCAGCTGATAATCACGATATTCGGGCTCGCAGTATCAATCGCAATTAGTATTTATATTTCAACAAAAAGATGGTGAAAAAAAGCACAAAAAAAGCAGAAGAAGTGTCAACCTTAAATCTTTCAAATGAAAGAGATATCGCCTCAGATTTTGCAGGGAAAGTTTACGGAAAATTTGACCAGATGATAAAATCAATTGTTCTATTTGGAAGCTCTGCGAAGAAAACAGCCCTTCCAGATTCAGATATAGACATTATAATTATCATAGACGATGTTTCAATCCTTTGGGATCAGGAAATGATTGCAACCTACAGAGAAGAACTCGGAAAGATAATTCAAAACAACCCATACAAAAAATCACTTCATCTTAATACAGTAAAACTCTCAACCTGGTGGCAAGACCTAATGAGGGGCGACCCAGTAATAGTAAACATTCTAAGAAACGGAGACCCTTTAATAGACTTTGGAGGATTTTTCACACCACTACAAGTTTTACTAAAACAAGGGAAAATAAATTCAACACCAGAATCAATTTACACCTTATTGCAAAGAGCCCCGAACCATATGGCCAGAGCAAGAACATCAATGCTTTCAGTAATTGATGGATTATACTGGGCCTGCGTAGACTCAGCCCATGCAGCATTAATCACCGCAAAAATAATGCCTCCCTCCCCAGAACACATCTCAGAAATCCTAAGAGAACATTTTGTAAATAAAAGAATGCTAGACAAAAAATATGCAGACTTTTACACAAGAATCCATAATCTAGCAAAATCAATTGTCCACGGAAGAACAAACGAAGTCAAAGGAAAAGACTTAGATTATTATTATTTAATGACTGATCATTTCGTAGGCCAAATGGCAAGACTTGTCGATAAGTTATTAGACGAAAAAAAATAAATCGTTCTTACTTTCTAAGCTCAGCAATATTACCAGATACTAAATAAAATAAAAATAATTAAGCGGCTATTCCCAACTTCCTTCTTGCCTTCTTTCTCGCATCCCTATCTAACTCTTCCTGAGTTTTCTCTTCCCCTTTCTTCTTTTGATGCGCAATCTGAGCCAATACCAAATAGTAATGACTGATACCCTTCTCAAAGATCTCTTTCTGATCCTTTAAACTTGGTTCTGCATTATATTCACGATTTGCAACTTTCAAACTTACATCAAAAACATCTCTAACTTTAGCCTTGTCAAACTTTCCATCTTTACCAATAAATTCATGTTCCATTTTCAATCGAGCATTTTGCACAAAAGAACTAAAAAGTGCTTGAACATAACTATCTGACCCCGAAGTATAACTAGCATAAGATCTTTGCATCCATTTAGGCATTTCTTTCATCTTTTCATTAACGAAAGCTGTGATGTCTCCTGGATCCTGACTCTTACCAATTCTTGAAACTTTTTGAACTTCGTTTATTAGTGCAATCTTCTTATCCGTTCCTTCGTCTCCTTTTTCTCCTGAAGTATATAATGGTATTCCGTTAACAACTCCAAACAATTCATCCGCACCTAAATGGTCTAAGATTGCATCAAGATTATTCTCTACATAACCCTTATTTCTCACCAAAACCGTACTGCCTCTTGGTTGTTCAACCCAACCACCAAGCTTCTGTATCAATTCAGAATATGCCTCACCAGCTTCACTTCTAGGAACACCTGCAGGCTGATTTACAAACTGTCCAGGATTATCATGAAGCAGGCCACCTAAGTCGCTTCTTAGAGAAGGGTCCTCGCCATCCTTTCCAAGTGCTTGGATATACTCACCCAACTTACCAAGATGATCCATAGTCTTAACAAAGCTATCTCTACTAGCCCTATTACTTTCATACTTCTCATTTGGATTAATTATGTGTATTGCCATTTTATTTTTCTTATTATTCCTATGCTCTGAAGGTTTATAAACCTTTCTAATGTTGTATCTTATTAGGGGTAACATAAGACTCGCATCCCTATAAAGTACATGGGTCGGCCATAGACACATTAAGAAATATGAAGAACAATAAATCACATTATCAATTGCTAATAGGATATAGGGTCTAATATGCCGTCAAGATACTAAAAAGAACTAAACTTCACTAGAAATCACTTTTTCATCATCGGCAACTTTCACTCCACTATCAATCTCGGTATCTTCACCACCCTCCAATCTCCGAACAAGTTCAGAAATCTCTCTTGCAGCATCCGCATTTACAGAAATAGAATCAATTCCTAGCTTAACTAAATACTCAACCATCTCCTTATTCGAACCAGCCTGTCCGCAGATAGATGTCTCAATCTTATGAGCCTTGCACTCTCTTATAACCCTTGACAACTGCTTCTTAACAGCCCAGCTCAACTCATTATACAAATACTGAACATCTTCATTCCCTCTATCAATGGCCAAAGTAAACTGAGTCAAATCATTTGTCCCAAAAGAGATAAAGTCAACTCCTTCCTCACAAATATCTTTTATTAAAACAACCGCAGCAGGAGTTTCAACCATTATTCCAACCCTAATATGCTGATGTTCCATCATCCCCATTTCCTTAAGAATTTTCTTTGTCTCTTGAATCTCTTCAACTGAAATAATTTGAGGGAACATTAATCCAAACTTATGTCCTTTATCCGAAAGATTCTTAATCGCCCTTAATTCCGCCTTAAAAAATTCAGGATTCTTCAGACTAAACCTTATCCCATGATTCCCTAGCATAGGATTTTTCTCATTAGTCTTAGGAGCACCTTCTAAATTACTATACTCGTCACTCCTTATATCCGAAGTTCTTATCCATATTTCTTTTCCAATAAATACCTCTGCAATCTTATACAAACCCGCCTGAATCATCTTAGTGTATTCATCTAACTTCTTATTTTCAATATACCAATTAGGATGTTTATTTTGAGAAGCAATTATCCCTTCCAATCTCACTAATCCAACACCATGAACCTGTGTTTTTGCAGCTCTTTCAGCAAACTCAGGCAAATCAACTAAAACTTTAATTTTTGTTTTTGTCTCGACAATAGGAAGAACTTCAACTTTTTTATTTTCAGCTTTTCCTGCGAACACCTTTCCATTAAAACCATCAACAGTAACTTCCATCCCATCTTCTAAGACAGAAGTAGCATTATCCGTCCCAACAACTGCTGGAATTCCCATCTCTCTTGAAACAATGGCAGCATGAGCAGTAACACCCCCCTCATCAGTTACAATTGCACAAGCCTTCTGCATTGTCACAACCATATCTGGATTAGTCATCGTTGTAACCAAAACATCCCCTTTCTTCACCTTATCTAAATCATTCATAGAATGGATAATTTTCACAACACCAGAAGCAACACCCGGAGAAGCAGCCTGTCCTTGAGTTAAAACCTGGCCGTGCAACTCTTGATAATCCTGCTTATTTTCAAGCGTGGTAATTGGCCTTGTCTGTAAAATATAAATCCTATCATCTTCAATTGAAAATTCAATATCCTGCGGTTTCTGATAGTGTTCCTGGAGTCTCATTCCATACTCTGCAAGATGTTTCAATTCATAAGTTTTCAGAACCCTTTCATTTGACTTTTCAGGAGTTAACTGAACCGTTTTAGTAATTCCAGAAGCATCCCTTACAATTGCAATTTTCTTATCAGCAATTCTCTCACTTAAAACCTCAAATTCATTTGAAACAACATAAGAATCAGGTTTAATTCTTCCCGAAACAATTCCTTCTCCTTGTCCAAAAACAGCTTCAATTAAGATATTTTCTCCCTTAACAGGATCGACAGAAAACATTACACCAGATTTATCAGAATTAATCATTTTCTGAACAATAGCTGCAATCCCTACTTGAGCATTAAATCCTTTTTTCTTTCTATAATAAATCGAACGAGCAGTAAATATAGAAGCAAATACTTTTTTAACATGTTCAATTACTTCCTTATTTCCCTTAACATTAATGAAAGAATCTTGCTGTCCTGCAAATGAAGCATCTTTTAAATCTTCAGCAGTTGCCGAACTTCTAACAGAAACAAATATTGGCTCTCTTGCAGACCTCATAATAGCCATTGCATCCGGAGCAGCTTTCATTGCATCTAAATCAACATTAAAATGGTCATACGCTTCTAAAATCTGGCTTTGCATATCCTCAGGCATTTTAGCATGGATAATTAAGTCTCTAATTAGCTTTGCTTTCTCACTCAGATCCTTAGTTTCATCAACATCAACAGTATCAATTATTTCCTTTATCTTTTCATTTAACTGGGTCTTTTCAAGGAAATAATAAAAGCCAGTAGTAGTCACAACAAAAGCAGGAGGAACAGGAAATTTAGCATTATACATCTCACCAAGATTTGCCCCCTTGCCCCCAGCAAGACTCAAATCTTCCTTATGTATCGCAGAAAGCCATGCAACAAACTCACCCTTCCCTTTTCCCTCTTTCATAATATCTCTAAACTATCAGGTTATTTAAAGTTTGTTGTGGTTTTCGCAATTCTCTAACAATTCAAAACCTTCAAGGGAAGATACAAAGCATCCAGGGACAGAAAGATTTATAACATTAGCATTACTAAAATAATCAATTAACACCATGGGGATAGGCAACTAACCCCATGATTCTTTTATTTAAGATGGATTCTAAAAAGAGAAAAGCAATTGTTTATATTGACGGAAGCAATTTTTATTTTTCAGTAAAAAAGACATTTAATTGTAAGGTTGATATTGAGAAGTTTTGCAATAAACTTGCGGAGAATGAGGATATGATAAAAATCAATTATTATATTGCCCCTGTTGGTGAAGCTAATCCTGAGATGTATGCAGAACAACAGCGTTTTTTTGAAAAACTAAGAGAAATAAAGAAATTAAACCTTGTTTTCGGAAGATTAGAAAAACACAAAAAAGATGGAAAAATCTTTTATGTTGAAAAAGCAACGGATGTGAATATTGCACGGGATTTGATTTTTGATGCTATGGATGATAATTATGAAAAAGCATACCTAATCTCCAATGACGGAGATTTTTCAGTGGTTATATCTTCGATAATCAAAAGATTCAATAAAGAAATATCCTATGTGGCTATTGGAAATAAAAAATCAATATCTTACCACCTAAAAAAAGTTGCTTCAAATACAGTCAATATTACTAAAGAGTTTATCAAGGAAATGATCCTCTAACTCACTTCGCAATCTTCCACATCAACTCAAAATACTTCCTATAACCCTCAGTAATCTCCTTATTCTTAATAACAATAGCTAAAGGCTCGCTTGCCCACAAGATAATAGCCGTTTTATCACCATAAATATTAACCGAAACAGGATTTGCATATTTCTCAGGCAAATATCTTATTTCAGAGAATAATATATTTTTAATTTTCTTATCCGAAGCAATTATCCTTGCCTTTATTTTATTTTTCTTCCTTGCTTTATCATACCATTTAAAATAAAACTGCAAAATATCATAAGCCTTAGCACTAGCCCCTAAGATTAAAATCTCATTACTGTTCAACTGATCCTCAAAAACATTTTTCAATCCTTCTTTACCTTTGTAAAAATTTGTCTCTTCTTTCTCTTTTGTTAAAACAAATTTTTCTCCCAACTTATCAATAAAAGGCATAAGCATATTTTCCTTTTCTTTGATCATCTCAATAATTCTTTGAGGATTGCTTGCCTGAAACAATTTTCGGTTATTCTTCAAGATGTAACCAATAAGCCCTTTCTTAATCAGCATCTCAATAACATCATAAACAGTCCTTCTATGAAGTCCTGTTTTCCTAGATATCTGCCCAGCCATACTTGGTCCCAAGTCAATAAGCGCGAGGTAAACCTTGCTTTCATTATCTGTTAAACCTGCTTGTTTTAGTTCTTCCATTTTAATTTTAAATCCACCTTCTTACTTTATTTTTATAATTTAAATAGCGTTTTCCAAATCTGTTCTCTAGATTTCTCTCTTCGATTGGAATGACAAAAAAATGTGTTAATATAATAAAAACTACTGGAAAAATAAAAGCTGTTAAAGAGCCAAGTAAAACTGCAACTCCCAATAATGTTATTACCATTCCCAAATAATTTGGATTCCGAGTTATTTTAAATAAACCCGAGGTTATTAATTTATCTGGGATTCTATCAATATGGGTGGTGGTCTTTATTTTTCTAAAATAAAAATATATCCAAAAATTAGGAATCTGACCAAGGATAATCAGCAAAATTCCAAAATAAGTCCACGGATAATTTATTATTTTTACCGGGAAGATAAAGTTAAGTAGTATCTGCAGAATAATAAACAGGATGATTATGTCTGGAGTATAAATCTTTTTCATAGAAGCATATAGGTCATTGAATATATAAATATTGTGGTGAACAAAAACACCTCATAAATCTAAATATAAAATCTCTTTCATATAATCAACTAAATAGAAGGAGAAATAAACATGACAGAACAATTAGAAAGACAAGTAATTCAGTTAATTGCAACAGATAGATTAGATGTTCCAATATCCAGCATGTCTGGGAAGCTAAAAAGAGCAAAACCTAAACTTGCAAAAGAAATAGACTTATCAGATTATAAAGGACATTTTAATGGTGAAAGAACTTTTGCATATGTTAAAGACGAAGAAGGAACAAAAGCCAGAGGTATGACTGAAGCAATACAAATCTTCTGTGAAAAACATCCCCAATACGGAACAGAACTAAGAGGATTAATTGCAGAACAGAGAATAACAAGAGAACCTCATCTGTACTTTGGAATGCAGGAAGGAAGAAGATTAACTTCTGGGGATTACATGGATGTTATGCTCAACTTGGGTTTTTCAGAAGCAAAAGCAGAAGCAATGTATCAGGAATTAATGGACGCAAGCAGAAAAATCTCAAAAGCAAGGAAAGAAGAAAGAAGCATTTTGGTTGGTTAATCCAACACAACAATCTCTCTTGAAATAAACTGATCAGGCCTGAACTCTTTAATCGGCATTTTTATATTTTTTATATTACTTATTCTTAATCCGGTCCGATAACATATATCATCAATTCTAACAGACATATTCTCAGTGCAAGGCATCGTCAAAACAATTTTAGCCAAAGGTTTCTTAATATTTCTCATTCTATTTAAAATAGGTACAATACTTCTCTCAAAATCGAAAATAACCTGTCTCACTTCATTTTCCTTCGGCTTTTTCCTGAACATAAAGCCCAATGGAGTTTCAGAAACAATAGCATCAAATCTTTTGTCCGGGGCTTGTTTTGAATTATCATGAATCAATACATATTCAGCATCAATCTTAAAATTTTCTTTAAGCCATTTTAAATTTCTTTTAGAATTTTCAATCGCCGCCGAGTCCTTGTCAATCCCATAAACATTAACACCCTGAATCAAAGCCTCCTGCAAAATACCCCCAACACCACAAAAAGCATCAAGCATCAACTGCCCTTCCTTAACCTGTGAAAGATTTATCATTATCTTTGCAAGTCTCGGAGAAATCGCCAAGCCCTCTCTCCTAACCGGCTTTTTCATATCCCTCTTCTTTACATTTTCATAAGAATAATCCTGTTGCGCAACTCCAAAATAAATCTCACCTTCATCGTTAAATGAAAAAAATTCAACATCCGAGTTAGAAAGAGAAACATAATCCCCCTCCTGCAATTTAAGGTTCTTCCTTCCGTGCCTTATAATTGCCTTCCTTCTTTCTTTCTTAAACTTATCCCGCAAATAATCCTCAGCCTCATGAAAATTCCCAAAAACAGAATAAGTAAACTTCTCCTTCTCAGTTAAATCATCCTTCTCAAGAAATGAACCAAGCTCTTCTTCCTTTCCAGAAAACAAAATATCTCCCAATTTCAAAACCCCGCCAAATTTCTGAATGTCTAAAATTGTTTTATTCTTATTAAAAGTATCAATCACAAGAAAATTGTTCTTAAATAATAATTCCTTAAACTCAATCCTCCGCCCAACCAAGTAAGAATACACTTCAGCCCTAGACAATTCAGGATTTCTGCCTAATATAAAAAAATATCGCATAATATAACAAAATAAAACATGGTTTTAAGTCTTTGGATTAATCAAGCAAGATGAAAGAAAGCGTTAATTAAAAGAGCTTCCCAGTCACTTAATCCATCCTTTTCAGGAGCTCTCTTTTCAGGAGCTCTCATGGGTAAATTCACCCCAACACCTGCTTCATAAAGTCTTCTATTCATTTCAGCATCGCTTAGAACAATACCCGAGCCAGCCCTCACAGGAGCAATATCATTTTTTCCAACTAAATAAAAGCTCATTTCTTAACAACAGTCTCAGTAGAAATCTTACAAGGCAATCTTGCCTTAGCAGAATTAAGAAGTTTTCTCAATTCAGATTCATGCTTCTGATTTAATAAACCAAATATCATAATAACTTGCCCTTCTTTTACCAAGGCAGCTCTTCCAATAGTCTTTCCAAATGATTGAGACATTCCAGTCTGCATTCTATCAGCACCAGCACCAGTAAGCATTTTATTTTCTCTCAAAATATGATGTGGATAAATTTTAACTTCAAAATACCAGTCCTTTCCAACCTTAACTGGCAAAAATCTATTCAAATACTGCCTTACAGACTCGATAGAATTGTCTCTCAACTGAACTTGAGCTTTAGATCTTACAAAGATAGTCAAAGGATATTTTCCCTTATCAAAGCCGGTAATATCCCCCATCTTAAATTTAACAATCTTAGAATTAGGAACAGTTTTAACATACGACTTACTTCTAACCTTAGATTTTCTAGTATAAGGTCTTGTATATCTTTGGGAATATGCGCTTGCTTTTCTCAATGCCATTACATCATTCCTCCATATTTGTCCTCTTCATCATCATTTCCTAAATAACTCATATTTCTGCCACCATAACTCTCATTATTTCTCCCGCCATATTGAACTCCTCCAGAACAAGAAACTCCACCACACACATCTTCTAAGCATCCTGGGCATGCCATTATTCTTTTCCTCCAATTGTAACTTCTGTTCCAATTGCCTGTCCTGGCAATCCTTTCTCAAATATAGCTCTCAAAACGCCTTTATTTCCATGAGCAGCAGCAATCTTACCATGAATCAATTTTTTATTCTTTCCAGGTGAAGCCCATATAACATCCTTACCAACAAATTTTCCAGCTTTTTCTTTTGTCTCTGTTCCTGGAATCTCAATTAAGAAATGTCTAGGAGTATAAGTTCTTCTTCCTCTTCTAAATTGCACCACATGTCCAGTTACCATATTTAATACTGCTAAATTAGGTTTTTAAAGGTTTTTGTATGCACTAATTCATTAGTTGCTAAAAAATCTACTTAAAACTGATAACCATAAAACCATATTTTTCAATATCTCCCTTAGACCAAAACTTCATATCTTTAGTATTAGCAACATAAGTAACTTCTTTTTCAATTGCTCTCCCAGTAAATTCTTCAGTCTCAGGATTCCACTCTTTTAAAACTAAGATGTCTCCTTCACAACATTCCCAGTCCCCAAGCCGAATTTCATAATTTTTCTTCCCTTCAAGGATTTTCTGAAAAAATTCCGGCCATACTTTTTTTATATGTTTCATAAGAACAAGGGGTATAGTAAATTTATATAACTTACCACCATCAGAGCGGATAAAAATTATCTTAAATTAGAAAGGTTTTTATACTATAAAGTAGTAACAAAACTATGGTAAAACAATTGATTCAAAGAATTTCAGAAAGTGCAGTCTCAGGAGCATTGCAAATCGATAGCCCCTTATATGGAGATACTAGAAAAGCTGCACCAACCGAATTCAGAGTCATAGATATTTCAGAACCAGAAATATATTTTAAACCCACACAAGATCCTAAAAAAGCAGCTCAATCTATCGCAGATGCAACTCAAGGTCTAAAGATCTTTAGAAGTTATTTTTCCCCTTACTTAGAAAAGCCAGTAATTGGTTTTCAAATACCTCAAACAAAAGAAAGAGCTGACAAACCAATCATTCCTAGTTTCTCTTTTGATAAACGGGTTTTTGTTAGCTGTGTTGAAGATTTAGCTTTTAAATATAATGTTAGTGCAAGACACGTAACTTTTGGTATACACGGAGAAACAACTTTTGGTTATTCTGAAGGGGCTACCGCAAACACAAAGAGAGATTATGCCCCCGTACTCGGACAAAAAACGGCAGTGGCTGTAAAAAGGCATCCTATTTTTTGGGATGTAACTTCAAAGGGTAAGGTAGACAGAATCGCAGTCCTAGCTTTAGAAGTCCTAGCAAACCAAATTGAACCAGTAACTTCAAGCAGAATTGCTCACGAATTAGAAGATCCAACAGAAAAAGATTGGAAAGATTTTGATGATAATATGTCCAGAGTTATGGGAAAGAATATGTTTGATGAATCTGTTTTAGTTTCCGGTCTATCCAAAGTTTGTTTATTAGACACCCGAAATCAAACCGGATTAGACGAAAAAGAAATCTATGAATGGCAACCAAGAGAGCTTGGAAACATAACCTCTAAAGAACTTGTAAAGGCTATAAGAAGAATTGGAGTGAAAGAAACACTGCTTTTCTATAATACCACACAATGGAGCATACCCGCTTTGTTAGATGGTCTTTTTAATAAACGAGATTTTAAAACGTTAGGCCCATCCCATTAGAATAACAATTAATACCCCAATTCAAAATCACCAAAATTCTTTTTCAAAACTTCCATCGCCTTAAAATCAATCTTTGTTTCCTTTCCATTCTGTTCGAGCAACTGTTTCTTCAACTCTTCAGTATTGCTGTTTTGGAAATTATTATTAACAACCTTTGAAATCTTACTTCCCTCAACAACAAAAACATTCTCTAAAAAGAAAACCTCAGCTTTTCTTTCCTTAGCTTTTAGAATAAATCTTGTCTTATCCATAGCCATAAAATCACATCTTTGAGTATACTCAATCAAATGATTTGTAATTTCTGCAGCATACTTCCTAGATTTTTCAACATCTCTTATTTCTTTTGCAGAACTAGAATCGTCCTTTTTCTTTTTTGGCTTATCTTCCTTCTCCATTTCTTTCTTAGTCTTAGCAATAAACTTTAACTCTTCTAAAAATCTTTGCGGAAACTTTCCCTGTTTAATCAACTTATCTTCAAATTCTTTTATAACTGCAGCTTCAGATTTCTTCTTCAATAATGCCTCAAGCATTCCAAAAACATCCTTGTAGACTTCTTCAATCGACTTCTGCTGAACTTTTTTCTCAATCTGTTTTCTTAACTCCTTTAATCTTTTCATATAATCCAACGCATCTTTCGCAAATTTATCCAATTCGGTCCCAGAAATCTTCTTTATATCTCCATGCTCATACTTCTTATAAAAAGTAATTATGTTCTCAATAATATCTACATACTTTTTTTCAAGAAGTTTATCCTTCTCATGAAATACTTCCCTAATTAACTTAATAGTCTCCTTAGGCGTAGGGGGAGCAAGTCCATAAAGCATCAACAACCCTTGTGAAGGTGTTAAAACTCCCCAATAAATGTCCATAACCGCAATATCCAACAATCTTCTATCAATAGCCTCCTCTAGCTTATCTCCAGACGACATGAACATATCAATTGCTTCAGGTGAAGGCTTAATCTTTCCCATTCTTAACAAAGATTTCCATGGCAAAAATGTCCCTCTATCATACAATGGAACACCATCTCTAATAAAAGTAAACATAACAGGGTGAGCATCTTTAACAGCTTCCCAAAATTCAGTCATTAAATAGGTCTGAACATTTAGAATATTCTTAACACCCGCAATTGCAGTCGCTTCTTGAATATACGAATAAATAATACTTCTCAATTTCTCTTTTAATTCAAGTCTTGGCATCCTTTTAACATCGGTATCATCAATAATAATAAAAACATCCACATCAGAAGTAGGAACAACTTCTCCCCTCGTCAAAGAACCAGCAATAATATATCCTGAAACATATTTTTCAAATTTCTTCAACACCAAAGTCTTATGAATTTCAGAAACTCTCAAAGCACCTAAAAGACCTTTGTCTAAAACAGGGAAAGACATTGCAAATGCCTCAACAATTTCAAACTTAGAATCAAGTGCCAAATTCCATACATCAACAGGAGTCATCACATGAACCCACAACTTATTATTAATTTCTTTAGCAAGTCTTATTGTTTCTGTTCTAACTTTTCCAATCTCCTTAAACTGGTCTTCAGGAATTACACATAAAACATGAATAAGCCCTCTCTTACAATCTTCTTCAGGAACTTCATATTCTTCCTCAATCTTTGCAGCAGCCTGAGCAGGAACAATTCCAATTGCTTCAATATACTTAAATTTCTTTACCAACTCCTTCTTAAATTTCTCAATCTCTTCCTTTGTCTTCTCCATTTGTTTCTTCAAGGTTTCATCCATCCCATTAGAAACAGGCAAATCGCCTAATTTTCCCTTTGGAACATAGTCATTAGAAAGATTTTCCTCAAAAGAGTTGTCTGAAGTCTTATGTTTCTCAGTCATAATTGATTTTATTAAAAGATGTATTTAAATGTTTTTGTTAAGGTTTTTGGTAGTAAATTATTTCATCACCCAATAAACAGAGCAAATTAAGATAATGAGCATAGAAATATCAATGACCATACAAACAGAACATAACTGATGCAACACGAATAATTGAAGACTTATAAAATACAGTGAAGCCAAAGTTCCAAAAATCGCTCCAGCTAAGAATAATTTTTTATTTATAAAAAACAAAGCTAGCAAAAGAACAAAACCAACAAGCCCATAATAAGCAAGTTTTATCCCTAATATTTTCCCATACGAGCTGTCCTGAACACTCTCACAGGCATTCCCAATAACACAGACTCCAGAATTAGATTTCGTCATATCCTGATAAACAAGATAAGAGTTAATCGCAACCTCAAGTACCAACAGCAACAAAATAATCCAAAATAATATTTTCTTCTCCATTTATTGTTTAGGACGTTCAATTATTTTTATTTTCTTCCAGTCACCTTTCATCATTATCGTAAAGGCTATCGCAGCTCCGATTATACTTGAGATGGGAAATCCCATCCATAATCCATATTGAGCAAGAGGAGTATACTTTGAAAGGAAATATGCAGCACCAACCTGTATAATCATACTTAGCCACGCAATCTTCATTGTAATGGAAGTATTTCCAGCACCTCTTAAAGTTCCAAAGGATGCCATATTAATTCCAATAAATCCGAAGAACAATGCAGCAACTCTTATGAACTGCGCCCCATATTTTATTACCTCCGTTTCGCCAGGAACAAAAACCTGAACGACATAAGGTGCAAAAATAAATAATAAAATCCCAATCATCGTCAAAAATATAAAACCAAGCAAAGTACTCATCCTTGCAATTTTCTCAGCTCTCTCTGGTTTTCCAGCACCCATATTCTGTCCAACCAAAGTTGAATTTGCAATAGACAAAGATAGTGCAGGAATTATCACAAGCATAATAATGTTTTGTCCAATCCCATAAGAAGCAAGAATCGTAGTTCCAAATGATGCAACAATTCCAGCCATTAAAATAAATCCAATTGATCTTGAAGATTGTTCTAGCGAAGATGGAACCCCTAATTTAACAATCTTTTTAATTAGTATAAAATCAGGTTTAAAATGATGCATTTTAAGATGAATACCCTTTCTTCCACTATTTAGCACCATAAACCCGGCAATCAATGCAACCGCCTGTGTTCCCAAAGTTGCTATTGCTGCCCCCCCAACACCATAAGCTGGAATAAATTTCCATCCAAAGATAAACAAAGGATCTAACAAGAAATTCAATAGAACAGTTCCAAGAACAATATAAACAGGAGTTTTAGCGTCTCCAACTCCTCGTGCCAAGGACTGATAAATTGAATATCCAAATACAAATATTAATCCCATAAAAGAAATTCTCATATAAGAAACAGCACCGGAAACAACCCCGGCTTCAGCACCATACCATCCAATAATACTCGGTGTTAAAAAATATCCAATTGCACTTAAAACAAGAGAAGCAATAATTGTAATTAAAAAGGTCTGTCCAGAAACCTTATCTATATTTTCCTTGTCTTCCCTTCCCTTATGTTGTGCGACCAAAATCATTCCAGCCAGACCAACCCCTCCAGCCAGACCGATTATAAGAAAGATTACAGGAAAGCTTAGTGAAACAGCAGCAACAGCCTCTGCCCCTAGCCTTCCAACCCAGAAAGTATCAGTAAGATTATACAAACTCTGCAATAAATTTCCAATTAAAATAGGTATAGATAAAAATATTATAGATTTCAGTATATTTCCTTCGATTAAAGAATTCTTTTTTGTCTCCATATACTAAAGTCTAAAAATGGGTTTATTAAGTTAATTGTAAGGAGCACATAATAGGTTATGATTATAGATAAGTTTTTATTCAATAAGATTTACCTTCTTTAATGCAAGCAATTAAAATATACAAAGAACCAACCCCTGAGGTCTTAGAAGAATACTCTAAACTTAAATTAGGAGACCCGGAGATTGTCAAGAAGTACGAGGAACTATATCTTAGATTAATTGTTAACCTTGTTGGTGAAAAAGAAGAATATATTCTTTACACAGTTAGCAAAGCTCCAATAACTGAATACTGCAAAAAAAGCCCAATGATAATAGCCGAAAATATATCCAAAAGATTGAAGATTCCAATAATTTATGGGGAATTAAAGTTCAATTATAATAAAGACGACTTTTATGACTTAGGTGATGAACGTAAAGCAATCATCCCAGAAATAAAAAATATTGAAAAAGCAAGAAATAAAAAACTATTATTTCTAGACGATTCTTTTGTTACTGGAAATTCCCTAAATGTTAACCTTGGTTTATTCCAGGGCGTGGCGAAAGATTTTATTTTTCTATACATTCTAGATTTAAGTAAAAGTAAATATACAGAAAAAGAAGCAAATACTTATATTTTAAAGAAAAAAGGTATTTCCTTTCTAAAGGAAATTGCAGGAAAAGACGGATTTTTACCAACCTCCCAGTTTATAAGAACATTTATTGACTTGCCTGAAAAAGATAAAAATGAAATTTATTCAGAACTGAGTCAGGAAAGAAGAGACTCAATAAATAAAGCGGTTCAGTTATATAATAGCCAGTCATAATGAATGACCCCGGCAGGAATCTACTCACAATTCACTCTTGTAAGAATAACAATAAAAATAGTCAAGAGCAAATTGCTCTGCTCATAATTCACTTTTTCAATATCTTAAAATTAGTTTGAAAAAGCAAATTACTCGCCTGCGCCTCGGCTTGCTTCGATACAATGACCCCGGCAGGAATCGAACCTGCGCCTTCTCGGTGTAAACGAGAGGGTCTACCATTAGCCTACGGGGTCTGTGCTTTTAGGACCATGTTAGCTTTATGAAACATCTTGTATGTTACTTTAGCCTACGGGGTCCCTTATAATCATAAAAAATCAAGCTTTAAAAATATATTTAATTGGCTATTTCAGGAAAACTCTTAATAGAACTCCTTGTTGAATGCAAAAGCTCTCTTACTCTTTGAATATCCAAAGTCTCATACTTATCCCCTAATAAAATAACAAACTTATCCTTTCGGACAAATTCAATATGAGAATCTATATGTTTCTTATTTACCTCAAGGATATAAATAATATTCTTCAAATCTTCTCCAGACATATATTTCAAAGCAACATCGCTAATAAAAGTCCTGAGATTCTTCTGAGCATCACCAGATATCTTTATCCTTTTAAACGCATATTCATAGTAAAGAAAAGCCTTAATCAAACATGAAGCAGAAACAGACAACTCGCTTAATATCTTAATAATAAGCCTATTCTCCTTTAACAATGTAAAGGTTACATAAGCAAGATGGTCTGCAATCTTAAAGTGCTTTTTCGCTTCTTCCAACAATTCAGTATACTTTTCCATTTTTAGTCCTTTGTGAGATTGGAAACTCGAAACAGCTAGCCTGTTACTTTTTCCATATATAAAAGAGGCTAAAGAGGTATATAGTTATTTGTATATTTCTAAGGATATAAATGTTTAATAACCTTTTTTACTAAAGAAATAAATGGATAGAGCATCAAGAAGAATAATAAAAGCCTGTGGTAACAGCCCCTTAAGTCTTAGTTTAGTGGTTGAAAATACCGGGGGATTTTTGCCTTCACCTTTAGGTAATGTTCCTTCAGTTCGCTTTAAGGCTAAAACTTGTACTGGCGGAGAAGTTGGAGATTACGTTCAATGCAGAGGATACTATCATTCAGGGAAATGGAGAGCAAAACAAGTTGCAACAGAAGTCTGGTCTTATTATCAGGCAAGAGGCGTAGAAGCGAAAGTTACGGACAAGTTATAAATTTTACTCCTTCAACTCAAGAATAGCAGAAGCAATATCCCCTTCATTTTCCTCTAAAACTTCACGAACCTTATCTTCAGAAGCTCCTGTTTTCTCAACAACAAGGGCAACATCATCATCTGTAAATTTTTCTCCACCTTTCTCTTCAGTTCTTGTTTCTCCAGTAATCTGCCATGTTTCCTGTCCCTGCATATTAACTTTCAGAACAGAGGGGTCATCAATTATAATATCTTCATTCTCACACTCAATAATAACTCTTTTCGCATCTATAGGCGTCTGGGCAATACCCATCTTCTTCATCATCCCCTGCAACTGTTTAGGGTTTATTCCTCCGAACATATTTTTAAAAAATCGTTTATGTATTTAAATGTTAGGGATTAGATTAGATTTCTCTTCGCCTTAGCTTCAGATATTTTTCATAAAGATTTTTGGTTGTCTTGGTAGAGAAAGGCCTATTTTTCAGTTTTTCATTTGTTTCTAAATACTGGAGCATTTCTTGTTTATTCTTATTAAGGATCTTCATTAAAGCAGAAAAACCCTCGGGCGTTGCCATCCACATAAAATCTAAATCTGTAAATACTGCCAAGATTAGTTCTTTCTTATAAATTTCATTATCTCCTAAGGCCCAGTTATCATGAACTGAAATATAATATTTAATCTTCTCAATTTTATCAAAAGGATAATTTAATCTTTCTAAAATGTTTCTAGCAATTTTGGCCCCTTCCTTCATATGAGCTTTTCTTAGATTCAATTCGAACGGATTGCCCTTAGGCACTTCGGCATAGCCGACATCATGCAATATCACTAAAGGGAGCAATAACGAATCATCAATCTGTTCCTTTTTACAAACAAGAAGTGCTTCTTTCATCATCCACTCAACATGGTCAATGTCCATTGGGCGACCATTTTGATAATATATCTTAGCTAACTCCCAGATCTCTTCATAAATTTGTTTCATGTTACTAAATCACCCAAAAAAAACTTTCAAACCCACAACAAAAGCAATAACCGCAATTATCATAACAACAACAGCAGAAGGTCCAAACTTAAACTTAGAATCATATTCTTCCTTATATCTCATTAACCCGCCAAATCCAGGTATGCTTAATTCTCCAGCCATAATTATTCCAAGTTATCTTGATTTATAAAGTTTATCTTAATATTTTTTGTAATTAGTGGGGCTATTCTTGTAATAAAAAGACTTAAAAATGCTGGGCGGATACGTCTACTATGGATAATAGTCAACCACACAACTACATATTAACAGCAAGATCAGATTCGGGTATGCAAAATTCTAGAATAGCAAGAGAGCAAAGTTCAAATAGAGCAAGAAGGGGCATGCTTGCAATGGGTCTTGACTTTGAGAGCTATCCATTAGCAGATACAAGAATTCACCACCCAACTGCTTGTAATTATCACGCTGTTACAGATATTCTGTTTAGGTCAGAAGCAACAGAAACTGAACTCCAAGAGGCTCTTTGCAATCAAGGCATAAAAAGTGTATCCTTAAGAAGAATAGACCAAGCGCAATCCTAGACTCTTCTTATTTTATCCAAAACTGCATCCTCATCCCTCTTCTTAGTCCAGTAAGTCCTTCCAAACCTTACTAAAATCCAGTTAATAGAATTCCAGTACCTTCTAGGAAATAGCTTTTCCAAATCTTTCTCAATTTTATGAGGATTTTTGTTTTTAGTCCAGCCAAGCTTCCTGGAAATTCTTGCACAATGAGTATCAATACCTATAGCATCAGCATTATGGGCTGCAACAAGATAAACATTAGCAACTTTTCTCCCAACCCCAGGCAACTCCAAAAGTTCTTCAATATTTTCAGGAATCTTTCCTTTATATTTTTCAACAACAATTTTTGCACTTTCTCTAATATTTCTTGCCTTAGTTTTATAATAATTAATTTGCCTGATGATTTTCCTTATCTCACTCAATTTCCCATTAGCAAGCCGCCTTAAATTTTTATATTTCTTAAAAAGTTTATTCTCGCAAACATCAATAGTTAATTCATCTCTCGTTTGTGCAGATAAAATTGTCGCAATAAGTATTTTCCAATCTTCTTCCCACTCTGCTGCTAATCTCAACTCTTTTGCATCCTTATCAACATACTTCTTTATCTCTTTTAATTGTTGGATTGCTGTTTTTTGATTTATCATAAATTATCCAAAGGGGATTTTACATTTTTAATTGATGCCTGACTTATTTGAGTATAGATTTGTGTAGTCTTAATCGAAGAATGCCCAAGTAATTTTTGGATCACACGCAAATCAGTTCCTTGCTCTAAAAGGTGAGTCGCAAAACTATGCCGTAGTAAATGCGGATAAACTCTTTTTCTTATCCCAGTTTTTTTTGATGAATTTTTCAAAATTGCCTGAACTGTAGCTGTTGTGAGCTTCCCCCCTCTTGCAGATGAAAACAATATTTCCCCTTCTGTTAACTTGCAATAACTTTCTATTTCCTCTTTAACAGAATCAGGAATCTTGACAAATCTATCTTTTCTACCTTTGGCTAATTTAATCTTAATTAGTCCCTCATTAAAATTAACATCTTCTTTTTTTAGACTTACAATCTCAGAAACACGAAGACCACAGCCATAAAGCAATTTGATAATAAGTTTATGCTTAATATTTAAAGTTGAATTAATTAAATTTCTAATTTCCTCAATTGTTAATATGTCTGGAAGTGTTTTGTTTCTTTTAATTTGCTTTAATTTTAAAGAAATATGAATAATATTTTCAAAAAAGAACTTTATTGCAAAAGATGCTCTTGCAACAGAAGAAGGGTTTTGATTTCTAAGTTTTATAAGAACATACTCTTCAAAAACCCCCTCATTTAATCCCCTCCCTGATTTCTCAGAAAATTCCAAAAAGTGCTTAACAGAGTTCATATATCCCTTAATTGTTTTCCCAGAATAGTTTCGCAGTTTCAATTCCTTTTCCAGCTTTTCAAGTAAGCCTTCCATGATTATTTCAAGGCAGATATTTATTTAAACTTGTGTAAACATCCCATAATGGTATCTTTAACCAACTAAAGTTGGTTGTATGGGATGTTCAACTCAATAAGTGCAGAT
>Ga0268281_1000388_pt1 | contig 33526 bp, 33 predicted proteins | sample saktaG_10_FD_190134 | JGI IMG/M metagenome (GOLD analysis project Ga0268281, IMG submission 190134) | Saline water microbial communities from Sakinaw Lake, British Columbia, Canada - sak_2011_5_24_50m | ecosystem: Environmental > Aquatic > Non-marine Saline and Alkaline > Saline ...
TAAGAGAGTACGTAAAAACATATCTGGCAAAAGCGAAAGGCCGCGCCTATGCATTTTTAGGAGCCTAAAGCATATATATGCCCAGGTAATTGATGACAATAAAGGGATAACTTTAGTTTCTCTATCTACGCTCGACCCAGAAATAAAGGGAAAAGTAAAATATCATGGAAATGTAAAAGCTGCTGAAATGCTTGGAGACTTGTTAGCTAAAAAGTTAGAGGAAAAAGGCATAAAAAAAGTAGTATTCGATCGAGGAGGTTACCTTTACCAAGGCAGAGTAAAAGCTGTGGCTGAGAATACCAGAAAGGGAAAGATAATTTTTTAGTCTAGAAATTAGTTGTAAAGATATTTTTAATATAAATCAAAAAATAAGAGAGATTTAGCAAAAAAATTCAGAACCAAAATAAATACTAAGAAAAAAATGGGAGAGGAGGTGGAAAAGTGCTAAAAATAGACCCTGAAGGTTTGGAATTAAATGAAACGGTTGTTTTTGTGAATAGGGTAAGTAAAGTTGTAAAAGGTGGAAGAAGATTTGGTTTTTCCGCTATGGTGGTAGTCGGGAATGGCGAAGGGATAGTAGGCACAGGCTATGGAAAAGCCAAAGACGTTTCTGAAGCAATTAAAAAAGGGGCAGTAAAGGCAAAAAAGAGCCTAATAAAAGTAAGAATAAGAAAGGGAACCATCCCTTATACGATTATAGGAAAATATGGAGCTGCCAGAGTTTTCATGAAGCCAGCCTCTCCTGGAACCGGAGTTATTGCCGGTGGTTCCGTTCGAACAATATTAGAAGCGGCAGGATATCAAAATATTTTAACTAAATCCTTAGGAAGCGGTAATAGCTTAAATATTGCTAAAGCTACTATGGATGCTCTTGTAAATTTGAAGAATGCAAAAGATGTAGCAAAATTGAGAGGAAAAAGTGTGGTGGAAATGTATAGCCCACGCTTACAACCAAGGGAGGTAACAAGCAATGAAGTTAAATAATTTATCCCCGGAACCTAAATCAGTTAAAAAGCGCAAAAGAGTAGGCAGAGGTTGTGGTTCTGGTCATGGTTCTACTTCCTGTCGAGGCGATAAGGGGCAAAATGCTCGTTCGGGTGGTGGAGTCAGGCCGGGTTTTGAAGGTGGTCAAATGCCTCTATATAGAAGAATTCCAAAAAGAGGCTTTACCAATATATTCAAAAAAGCTTATGCTATCGTAAATATCGGGCAATTAAATATATTTAACGATGATGATGTAGTTACCCAGAAAGAATTAATTGATAAAGGAATTGTAAAAAAAGTAGGGTATGGAATAAAAATTTTAGCTGAAGGTGAATTAAATAAGAAATTAACCATAAAAGCAAATAAATTTAGCCAGAAAGCGATAAGTAAGATTGAATCAGTTAGTGGGAAGGTAGAGGTGGTATAATTGTTAGACACTTTACGTAATTTATTTAAAATTCCTGATTTAAAGAAAAGATTACTTTTTACTTCAGCAATGTTAGTAGTAGTTAGACTGGGGAGTCACTTGCCTTTACCGGGCATAGATAAAGAAGCAATGGCAAATCTGTTCTCTCAGGGAGGAATATTAGGGTTTTTTGATCTTTTCGCTGGAGGAGCATTAAGCCGTTTTTCTGTTTTTGCTTTAGGAATTATGCCCTATATTAATGCATCTATTATTATGAGTCTTTTACAATCTGTAGTTCCTATTTTCGAACAATGGTCTAAGGAAGGGGACGAAGGCAGAAATAAAATTACCAAAATAACTCGTTATGCAACAGTATTTTTAGCTATTGTCCAAGCTTTTGGAATAAGTGTTTGGCTGCAAAATATGGGTGTGTTAATGATTTCAGGATTGGGTTTCAGATTTCTATTATTAATTACTCTTACCGCTGGGACTTGCTTTTTAATGTGGTTAGGTGAAGAAATTACTGATTTTGGTATTGGTAATGGAATTTCTATAATTATTTTTGCTGGAATTATCGCACAAATTCCTTCTCAGATCGTGCAAACCACTAAACTTTTACAAGTTGGAGAAATTGGTATTTTGCCATTTGTAAGTTTACTCATAATTTCTATAGTTGTTATTGGGGGAGTTATTGCCATTCAAAAAGGTCAGAGAAGAATACCGGTTCAGTATGCAAAAAGAGTTATAGGTCGCAGAATGTATGGTGGACAAGGGACCCACATCCCCTTACGAGTAAATCAAGCTGGAGTTATTCCGATAATATTTGCCTCTGCAATATTGCTTTTTCCAGCTACCATTGCACAATTTTTTCAGAATTTAGCTTTTATGAGAAGTATGTCTGAGGCTCTTTCTCCGGGAAGGCCATTATATCTAATTTTGTATGCTTTTTTAATTGTAGTGTTTACTTTCTTTTATACAGCAATTACCTTCAACCCAGCCAATATGGCGGATAACATGAAAAAATATGGAGGTTTTATCCCCGGAATAAGACCAGGGAAAAATACTACTATTTATATCGATCATATAATGACTCGAATTACTCTAAGTGGTGCATTGTTTTTGGCCATAATTGCCATTCTGCCTAATATTTTAATAAAAGTTACAGGAATTACCACTTTCTCTTTCGGAGGAACATCTTTATTAATTATGGTAGGAGTAGCTTTGGAAACTGTTCAACAAATAGAATCACACCTGTTGATGAGGCATTACGAAGGATTTATTAAGAAATAGTTTTATAAACTAATTTGATTCGTTAATTAGTTACTTGGTTAACTGGTTAATTAGTCACCTGGTTAGCTAGTTGAAGAAAAAGGCAAGTTACAAGATTATTTAGTTACCCGGTTAACCAGTTTACCTGTTGAAAATATAGGTTGCAAGTTATCAGTTTTCATTATGTAGGGGCTTGATTTATCAAGCCCGTAAAACACGGGTCGAATAAATTTGACCCCTACATTAAAAACAATACTTTATGCGAAAAAAAGGTTTTGAGTTTTGAATTATGGTTTTTCGCTTTTAGTTTTAAATTTTTAGCTGTATGCTGACAACTGATAAATTGTATTTAAAACTAACGACTATTCACTATTCACTAACGACTAACTAAAGCGGATTGTTGACTTAAAAGAAAGGGAAAGTTATGAAGATAATCTTGTTAGGTCCTCCTGGTGGAGGAAAAGGCACAGTGGCAAAAAGGTTGCAGGCAGAATTCAATATTCCGGTAATTTCAACAGGAGTAATCTTAAGAGAAGCAGTAGATAAAAAGAGTAAATTGGGCGTGAAAGTGGAAAATATCATGAGTGTAGGAGGCCTAGTACCCGATCATATTATTTTAGAAATAATAAAGGAAAGAATAAAACAGGAAGATTGTAAGAATGGTTATATTTTCGATGGCTTTCCCCGAAATATTGAACAGGCTAATTTATTGAAGAAATTAGATGAAGAGCAAAATAAATATATCGATTATGTATTTTACTTTGAGATACCTTTTTCAGAAATAATACAAAGATTATCCAATCGTAGAGTATGCAAAAAGTGCAGCAATAATTATAATTTATCATTTAATTCTCCTAGTAAAGATAATATCTGCGATCTTTGCGGGGGAGAATTATATCAACGAGAAGACGATAAGGAAGAAACCATAAAGAATAGATTGAAAGTATTTGCTGAGCAGACTACACCTTTAAAAAAATATTATGAAGAAAAAAAATTGTTAAAAGTAATAGACGCTAATTTAAGTGAAAATGCTTTTTTAGCGATCAAAAAAATTTTACAAGGATCACATAGACAAGTTAATGGTAATTTTAAAATCTCCAGAAGAAATTAAATATATAAGAAAAAGTTGTAAGTTAGCAGCAAACGCGTTAAAAAAAATATTAGAAAATATAAAAGTGGGAATTACTACTTTAGAGTTAGATAGGATTGCTGAGGATTATATAATAAAACATGGAGCAACACCGGCATTTAAAGGTTATGGAATAAAAAAAAATAAATTCCGGCATTCTATATGTGTTTCGATCAACGAAGAAGTAGTTCACGGCATTCCGGGAAAGAGAAGATTGAGAGAAGGGGATATTGTAAGTATAGATATTGGAACGAATTTAGAAGGTTACTACGGTGATACTGCGACTACAGTCTCTGTAGGAAGGATAGATCCAAAAGTACAAAAACTTTTAGAAGTAACCAATAAATCTTTATTCAAAGGTATAGAAAAGGCCATTGTAGGCAACAGATTAGGCGATATTTCTTTTGCTATCCAGGAAACAGTAGAAAAATTACATTTTTCTGTAGTAAGAGAATATGCAGGTCATGGAGTAGGTTTTTACTTGCATGAAGAACCACAAATACCTAATTATGGTGCTCCTCATACTGGTATAAAATTAGAAGAGGGAATGGTGTTAGCACTTGAGCCTATGGTGAATATGGGTGATTATAAAACAAGACTTTGCAATAATGGGTGGACAGTTGTGACAGAAGATGGAAGTCGGTCCGCACATTTTGAACATTCTATAGCCATAACTGCAGACGGTAATGAAATATTAACAATTCTATAAGTAAATAGTAGTTTATAATGGTTTGAGTAAAAATGAATTTAGCCGGAGGAATGATTGATGGAGAAAGAAAAGAGCGTAGAAATGCAAGGAAAAGTTGTTAAAGCTTTACCTAATGCTACTTTTCGGGTTGAACTAGAAAATGGTTGTGAAGTATTAGCCCATATTTCGGGTAAAATAAGGATGCATTTTATTAGAATATTACCCGGAGACAGAGTAAAGGTTGAAATATCACCTTATGATTTAACCCAAGGCAGAATTATATATAGATTGTAATAAATACGTATCTCGTATCTTGTATAGCGTACAGCGGATAGGAAGTAGGAGCGTATTGCATACGCCCATAAAAAAAATGGCAAAACCATAGAGAGTATAAAAATTTAGTGTAGGGACTTGATTTATCAAGCTCACAAAACTCGGGTCGAATAAACTCGGCCCCTACATTAAAAACAATAGTTTATATACATAGTTTTGAATTTTGAATTCTGATTTTCTTAACGCAATACGCAATACGCAATACTATTCATGGAGGAAGGAAATACAATGAAAGTAAGATCATCGGTCAAAAAAATGTGTGAAAAATGTAAGGTTATAAAAAGAAAAGGAATAATAAGAATAATTTGTAGTAATCCAAAGCATAAACAGAGACAAGGGAAATAATTTTAAAGGAGGATATGTTAAGATATGGCCAGAATAGCCGGAGTGGATTTACCTGGAAATAAGAGAGTAGAATATGCTTTGACTTATATCTACGGAATTGGTATTACCCGTGCTCGCTCAATATTGAATGAAACAAAAGTAAATTTTAATACCAGGGCAAAAGATTTAACCGAGGAAGAGATAAATAAAATAAAGGGAGTTATTGACAAAAACTATAAAGTAGAAGGAGAATGTAGAAGCGAAGTTACTTCCTCTATAAAAAGACTTATGGATATAGGTTCGTATAGAGGCCTAAGGCATCGAAAGGGACTTACGGTAAGAGGTCAAAGAACTAAAACTAATGCAAGAACTAGAAAAGGACCCAAGAGAACAGTAGGGGCAAGGAAAAAGAAAAGTGAGTAATATTATCTGATACGGAAAGGAGAACTTAATTGGCTAATAAGAAAAATACAAAGAAAACCAAGAAGAAAATAAAGAAAAATATAGTTTTAGGGACAGTACACATTCAATCTACTTTTAACAATACTATAGTCACTATTGCAGATGAAGATGGAAATGTAATTGCTTGGTCTAGTGCGGGGTGTATGGGTTATAAAGGAAGTAAAAAGAGCACATCTTTTGCAGCTCAAATGACAGCTGAAGCAGCAGCTAAAAAAGCTATGGATCAGGGATTAAAAGAAGTGGATGTATTGGTAAAAGGACCAGGACCAGGGAGAGAAACAGCAATTAGATCTTTGCAAGCAGTAGGTTTAAAAGTTAATATGATTAAAGATGTTACTCCAATTCCACATAATGGTTGCAGACCCCCCAAACAACGAAGGATATAAATTAGTCGTTAGTGAATAGTGAATAGTCGTTAGTTTCAAATATAAAATGCAAGATAAATTAGTTAGCTAGTTAATGGTTAATTAGTAAATGAACTATTAGTATTAAACTAGCTAATTAGTTAACTATTAAACCAGTTAACTAATTTAAATTAAAATTTTTTATTATAAAGTTTTAAGAAAGTGGGGAGGTTATTGTTATATATGGCAAGATATACAGGGGCAGTATGTAAATTATGCCGCAGAGAAACAGTAAAGTTATTTTTAAAAGGTGATAGGTGTTATTCTAGTAAATGTCAAATAGAAAAAGGAGCTTCATTGCCTGGTAAGAATGCAAAAGATACAAGAATGAGAAAATCATCTACCTATGGTGTAAGATTAAGGGAAAAACAGAAACTTAGAAGATATTATGGATTATTGGAAAAGCAATTCAAAAATCTTTTTAAAAAAGCAGAAAAGAAAAAAGGTGTTACTGGGGAAAATTTATTAGAATTGCTAGAGAGAAGACTAGATAATATAATTTATCGATTTGGTATAACTAAATCAAGATCTCAAGCTCGCCAATTAATCTTGCATTCGCACATACTGGTTAATGGAAAAAAAGTGAATATACCATCGTATCTAATTGATACCAAAGATGTGATTGAGATTAAAGAAAAGAGCGGGAATATTGAAAATATTAAAGAAATTAAAGAAGGGAAAATAGAGGTCAGTATTCCTTCTTGGCTAGAGTTTGATGCTGAAAAATTGAAAGGAAAGATATTAAGATTTCCTTCTAAAGAAGAATTAAATTTACCGGTAGAGGAAAAATTAGTAGTTGAATATTATTCTCGTTAATATTTTTTTGTATTTCCCATACCTAAAGAAGGAGAGCATTGAAAGTGATGGATATTAATAATATAAAAATTAAAGTGGAAGATTTATCGGATAATTATGGTAAGTTTATTATAGAACCATTAGAAAAAAGTTATGGTATTACTTTAGGCAACTCCCTTAGAAGAATATTATTATCTTCTATGTGGGGAGCAGCTGCAACTGCTATTAGAATTGAGGGGATTACCCATGAATTTGATACTATTCCAGGAGTTAAAGAAGATATTATCGAAATAATTTTAAATATTAAAGAACTGGTAGTAAAAATGTTTACCGATGAGCCACAAATATTAAAATTAAAGCTAAAGGGCAAAAGAACGATAACTGCTGCAGACATAACTCCCAATATCAATGTAGAGATACTTAATCCAGATTTAGTAATAGCAACTTTAAATGATAACGGCAAAATAAATATGGAGATAGTTGTAGAAAAAGGGATAGGTTACTTTCCCGCTGAGAAAAATAAAAAATCGGGTCAATCAGTAGATACCATTTTTATTGATTCTTTTTTTTCGCCTATTACGAAAGTAAGTTATAGCGTAGATAGTGCAAGTATGAGTCAATTTTCTAATTGCGATAAATTAGTTTTAGAAATATTTACCAACAAAAGTATTCTACCCGATGAAGCTTTGAGTAAATCAGCAAATATATTTATTAAGTATTTAAAGGTATTTACTAAGTTTTCTCCCGAAGATGTTGAACTGGAGGGAGAATTAATGTCGGAAGAAGAAAAAGAAAAGAATGAAAGAGAAAAAATCTTAAATAAAACCATTGAAGAATTAGATTTTTCAGTTCGTTCATATAATTGTCTAAAAAAATCTAATTTGAGTACATTAAGGGATTTAGTTGAATTTTCTCCGATGGAGGTTATAAAGATAAAAAATTTAGGAAAGAAATCTTTTGATGAAATAAAAGAGAAAATAAGTAAATATGGATTTGTTTTAGGTGAAAAAATGCACCAGGAGGATTTTTAGAATGAGGCACAAGAAATTAAGAGGAAAATTAGGCCGCACTAGTAGCCATAGAAGTTCTTTGTTGGCTAATTTATCTATTTCACTCATAACTCATAAAAAAATTGAAACCACATATGCAAAAGCAAAAGAAGTTCGAAAACATATAGAAAAATTAGTGACCACAGCTAAAAATAATAATTTGCATGCCCAAAGAGAGGTGCAAAAAGTTATAAAAAATAAAAAAGCTTCTAAGGTACTTTTTGAAGAAATCAGTCCAAAATTTGTAGAAAGAAATGGCGGTTACACACGAATTGTGAAAACGGGATTTCGCAAAGGCGATGCCGCTCCTTTAGCTATAATTGAATTTGTAGAATAAATAAGGCAAAAAAATAAAAGGTTAAAAAGTTCTATATTAAAACTAGTTATTTGATAGTTAGACTTTTTAACCTTTTGGTTTTTAAGAATTTGGTATTGAGGATAGCGTACAGCGTGGAGCGTATAGCGTAGAGCGGGTAGCAATACAGTATTGCGTATAGAAGTTACCCTGTTACCCTGTTTGCCAGTTAACCAGTTAATCCCAATCATTAATTTCAAATATAATTTTTCAATTAAATGATGAAATCTTAATAATTGATACAGTTAGCTAAAAGAATTTTAATTCTTAAACCGGATAACCGGTAAACTGGCTAACCGGCTAACAATTTTAATGAGATATGTCTTTATTCTGACTCCTGAATTCGGTTTTCTTTACGCAATACGCAATACGCAATACGAATAAGTGGTGAACATTTTGATTAAAATAAAAAATCTAAGTCACATATACAATTATCATAAGAAAGATCAAATAAAAGCTTTGGATTCTATTAATTTAGAAATAAAAAATGGAGATTTTATTTCTATTATAGGTTCCAATGGTTCGGGAAAATCTACTTTAGCTAAACATATGAATTGCTTACTGCTTCCTACTTCGGGAGATGTATGGGTAGATGAAATGAATTCCAGAGATAAAAACAAAGTATGGGAAATAAGGCGAAAAGTAGGCATGGTATTTCAAAATCCAGATAATCAGATTATTGCAACTACGGTGGAAGATGATATAGCTTTTGGTTTGGAAAATATTGGGATAAACTCAAAACTTATGAAAGAAAGAGTTGATTGGGCTTTAGAAGTTGTGGAAATGGAAGAGTATAAAAAAAGAGAACCTCATTTACTTTCAGGTGGGCAAAAACAAAGAGTAGCAATTGCTGGAGCAATAGCTTTGCACTCTTCCTATTTAGTTTTAGATGAACCTACAGCAATGCTTGACCCCCGGGGTAGAAAAGAGGTTATGGATATTGTTAAAAAGCTAAATCGAGATGAGAATATTACCATAATTTATATTACTCATTTAATGGAAGAAGCGGTTGAATCCAACCGGGTAGTTGCATTAGATAAAGGGAAAATTGCTTTAGCGGGGAAACCTGAAGAGGTATTTACTCAATTAGAGGTTTTAAAACAATTAAGATTGGATGTTCCTCAAATAACCGAACTCGCACTAAGATTAAATAAAAGAGGAATAAATATATCTCCTCATACATTGAAAGTTGAGGATATGGTGGAAAGTTTATGTTTATACATTTAGAAAATATCTGTTTTACCTATAGTTTGGGAATGCCCTTTGAAACAGAAGTGTTAAAGAATATCAATTTAGAGATTGATGAAGGTGAGTTTATTGGCCTAATCGGACATACTGGTTGCGGAAAAACGACTTTGATTCAGCATTTTAATGGTTTGCTTACACCAACTTCTGGCAAAATCTACATCGAAGGGGTGGATTTAAGTAAAAAAAGAGTAAATCTTAAGTTAGTAAGACAAAAAATAGGTTTAGTGTTTCAGTATCCCGAGAATCAATTATTTGAAGAAACGATTTATCAGGAAGTAGCCTTTGGTCCAAGAAAATTAGGTTTACCAGAAGGAAAAATTGAAAAAAGAGTTCGGGAAACTTTAAAGATGGTTGACCTTGATTATAATCTCTATGCGGAACGTTCTCCCTTTTCTCTAAGCGGAGGGGAGATGAGACGTGTTGCCTTGGCAAGCATACTATCTATTAGACCCAAAATGTTAATTTTAGACGAACCCACTGCCAATCTTGATCCGTATGGTAGAGATAGTATATTATCTGAGATAAAAAAAATACATCATAATTTTGGAATGGGCGTGGTTTTAGTTTCACACAATATGGAAAAAGTTGCCGAAACAGTGAATCGTCTTTTAGTAATGCATCGAGGAGAGATAATTATGGACGGTGCTCCCCGGGATATTTTTGAAAAGCATGCCGATGATCTAATGAAGGCGGGCTTAGGGCTTCCGCAAGTAACCGAGTGTATGCATAAATTAAAAGCAAAAGGAAAAGATGTATATACCGGAGTATTAACCGTAGATGATGCTGAAAGAGAAGTGTTAAAAAAAGCCAATAAAGAGGTAGATATTTAAAGAGTATAATATGCAAAATTATCAAGAAGATGGGGAAAGATGAAAATATTAAGAAATATCAGCTTTGGTCAGTATATCCCAAGGGATTCTTTAATTCATAATTTGGATCCTAGAATAAAAATATTGAGTTGTTTGGCTATAATTGTAAGCCTATTTCTAATAACAGAATATTTAGGATATTTAGTTTTGGGAGCTTTTATAATAATTAGTATTATTATTTCTAAGGTACACCCCAAATTTGTATTTAGGGGTCTGCGTCCCCTATTATTTATCATTATATTTACTTTGATAATCCATCTTTTTATGACTGAAGGAGAAGTAATTTATAAGTTAGGCTTTTTAAAAATTACCAAGGAGGGATTGATAAAGGGACTGTTTATTTCTTTTCGATTATTTATTCTAATTTTAACTACTTCCCTGCTTACATTGGCTACCTCTCCTATTTCTTTAACTGATGGCATAGAAAGGTTATTATCTGTTTTTAAATTCTTAGGTATGCCCGCTCACGAAATAGCTATGATGATGACTATAGCATTGAGATTTATTCCGACTTTATTGGAAGAGACAGAAAAAATAATGAAAGCTCAAATATCTCGAGGTGCTGACTTTGAAAGTGGAAATATTTTTAATCGAGCAAAGAATTTAATTCCTATTTTAATACCCTTGTTTGTTAATGCATTTAGGCGTGCTGATGAATTAGCTATTGCTATGGAAGCTAAATGTTATAGAGGAGGGGAAGGCAGGACTCACTATAGGGAACTAAAAATTAAAAATATTGATATCTTTACTTTTACCTTAACTGTAGTAATTGCTATTATGGTGAGCGTAATGTTTTAAATTAGTCGTTAGTGAATAGTGAATAGTCGTTAGTGGATAGTGAAGAAAAGAGAAGACAGATAATAAGTTTCAAGTTGCAAGTTACGAGTTGCAAGTTAACAGACAGGAAGCAAAGAGATAATTGATAGAAATTGTTTTTACTGAAAACCGACAACCGAAAACTAAAAACCAGTAACTATTAAATAGATTGACTGGTGGACTGGAAGATATCATAAATTAGGAATTTTGAATTATGACCAATATAAAACTTACCATAGAATATGAAGGAACTAAATATCATGGTTGGCAAAAACAGATAGATTTTTTAAGTATACAGGGAATTTTGGAAGAAAAAATATCACAAATTACCCAAGAAAAAATATCACTTAATGGTTCCGGAAGGACTGACGCCGGAGTGCATGCCCTGGGCCAAGTAGCAAATTTTAAAACCAACAGTTCCATCCCTTTGGCGGAATTAATTTTTATTTTAAACCGCATGCTGCCCTTAGACATTAGGATTAAAAAAGCAGAAAAAGTAGATAATAATTTTCATGCCCGCCATAGTTCGGTTAGTAAAATTTATCATTATTATGTTTTGAGTTCCAGTCAACACGATAACTACCTGTCTATTTTTCTAAGGAATTATGTATACTTTGTTTATAAGAATATAAATTTGGAAGAGATGAAAAAAGCCAGTAAATTTTTACAAGGAGAGCATGATTTTACCTCTTTTGCCTGTTCGGGGAGCAGAATTGGAAATTGGAAGAGGAACATTAAAAATATAAGCATAATCAAGAAAGGAAATTTATTTTGTTTTCGCCTTGAGGCAGACGCTTTTTTGTATAAAATGGTTCGCACCATTGTTGGCACTCTCTTGGACGTGGGTGATGAGAAGATAAATTATTTGGAGATAAATAAGATAATAGAAGCTAAAAATAGAAAAATGGCAGGTAAAACTGTCCCGGCTAAAGGTCTATTTTTAATGAAAGTAAAATACTAATTTACTAATTGATTAGACAATTAGTAAATTAGTATTTCGTATCGCGTATTGAGTATCGAGTATCGCGTAAAGAAAACCAGAATTCAAAAATAAAAACCTTTATAATGTATAGCGAACAACGTGTAGCGTTTGGTTATTTAAACAAGAAAAATATTTACTTACCAAAACTATGATTATTTTACATCATCTTTAACTATCTTCTAAGATGAGAGGGAGTAAGTATGAACTATTTTTAAAAATATTCTAAAAAAGATGAAATTATTTGCGTTGCGTAATTTTATTGCTTTTATTTTCTTTTTTATATAGTTCTTTTTTTCACGCGATACGCAATACGCAATACGAAATTAAGCTGTTAGTTACATTTCAAAAGTGCACTCTTTTACATTTCAAAAGTGCACTTTTTAAAGACTAAAAATATACTATTTTTTTACGATTATTTAGATGTAAATAATTTATTAATTAAAGGTTAAAACTGTACTAAATTAAGCTCACTATTTTTAACTTTTTGTATACCTAAAAGCTCGTCTTCATGCCAGAATCGGACTTCGGATAGACCGGATTCTCTATCTGGTACTATCCGAAGTTGTATACTCTCATGTAGTGGTGCGTTGGGTACTTTTAATTCGAATTTGTTTATAGAAACTTTGCGATAAGGGTTTACCATCCTATCTGCTCTTAAGCAGAAGATGTCATTTATTGATTTATAAGGTGGTCGGACAGCAAATTCTCTAAATAAGGATTTATTTTCCGCATATGCTCTTTGAAATCTAATATAAGGTATTTCCCCGGTAGTAGAATGAATCCATTGGTGATTATATTTCTGGATAAGGCTATTTAATACTAATTGTGCCAGGTTGATATCAGAGATTCTTTTTCTGTAACAAATTCTTACCAGTCTATCCTGAATCCACCTATAGGGTCTTTCTATCTTACCCTTGGCCTGGGGGGATAAAGCATAGGTTACCCTTACCCCACAATCATTAAGTACCTGTTTCCATTGTGGTTCAACCTCATCGGTAAGCTTATAATGGTTTCTCCAGTTGCTGTCTCTCCCCTGGACAAAGCGGTAGATAGAATGGCTATCTACATAGTAAGAATAGGGTATGCCATACCTTAAGATTACTGCCTTTAAGGCGATAATATTAGCCCAGGTAGTCTCTCTTTCTACCAAAACAGCATAGAGGATAAGCCTGCTGTAATCATCAAGTGAGGTAATAAGATACCATTTACTATCAGCATATATAGAGAATTGATGATGAGAAGAATCGTGCTGAATTAGCTCTCCGGGATAGTTAGTTATTACTTCTCTATCGTGTACTTTTCTCTTCGGCTTGGTAAGGTAAAAGCCGTTTGTCTTTGCTCGGTTGATGATAGTAGAAAGAGATACCTTCTGGTTATAATCATTTTCCAGGATATCTTTTATATAACTGTAGTTATACCACTTAATCGGTACTTCTTTTGCTTGGATTAAATCTTTTTCGATCCTTAGTTCTTTTACAATATTTGTTTCAATAGCTTGATCTATTTTACGATTAATTGTTTTTCGGTTATATCGGATAGAAAAGTTATCCGGATCTTTTTTATATCTGTTTAATAATTCAAAGAATCTTCTTCTTTTGATTCCAAGAATTGATAAGATATAATTAATCTTGATTTCTTTATCCATATAACTTTTTAATAATAATTTTACTTGCTCATCTACAAAGTTTTTGTGTAATTGTTTAGACATAATTTAGAACCTCTTTTCTTAAAATTTAGTTCTATATTACATCTTTTTATTAGTGCACTTTTGATTTGTAAATCATTAAGAAAATAGTGCACTTTTGATTTGTAAATAACAAATACGAAATTAAGCTTGACATCATGACTTGATTATATTACAATTTATTATGTTATTTTATAATAAACTGAAAATGTTTTAAAAGAAATGAATAGTACATATATTTTGAAAAATAAATTGCACATGAAATTATTAAGCAGGGAGGAACAAAGTGAAAACCTACAGCGCAAAAGAAAAAGATATCGATAGAAAATGGTATCTAATTAACGCAGAAGGCGAAATATTGGGGAGATTAGCTACCCAGATAGCTACAATATTAAGAGGAAAGAATAAACCAACCTATACCCCATCAATGGATTTAGGTGATTATGTAGTGGTTATAAATGCTGAAAAGATAAAAGTAACCGGAAATAAATTAAAAGATAAAATATATAAATATCATACACCTTATGTGGGAGGCTTGAAAAGCGTTACTATGGAAACATTATTAAAGAAAAAACCAGAAATAGTAGTAAAAAAAGCAGTTCAAGGCATGATCCCTCATACAAAGTTAGGTAGAGCAATGATTAAAAAATTAAAGATTTATAAAGGGAATGAACATCCCCATCAAGCTCAAAAATTAGAAAAAATTAGCTAAGTGCGAATAAGGAGGTTAGATACTTGATTCAGACAAGAAATTATGGTACTGGAAGAAGAAAATTTTCAATAGCTAGAGTTTGGTTAGTCCCTGGCAAGGGTAGTATAAAAATTAACCAAAGGACATTAGATAATTATTTTGGACGAGAATCTTTGTCAGCTGTAGTAGAAAAACCTTTAGAATTAGTAAATAAAAAGAATGAATTAGATGTTTTTGTTAAGGTAGAAGGAGGAGGCATTACTGGCCAAGCGGGGGCGATACAGCATGGAATTGCAAGAGCCCTTCTTCAATATGATCCTGCCTTACGTTTAATTTTAAAAAAAGAAGGTTTATTAACTCGGGATGCAAGGATGAAAGAAAGAAAAAAATATGGTCAAAAAGGCGCTCGAGCGAGATTCCAGTTTTCTAAAAGATAATTATTTTTACTTCTTTAAAGAGAGAAAGGTCATCCAAATAGCAAGGTGCCTTTCTCTCTTTTTTTTTGGTTTTTTACCTGAAAATTTCACAGATTCTGTTTTTTAGTATAATTTAATTGTGTAGGAGTTTCCTTTTTCCGTAAGCCCTAATTAGTGAATAGTGAATAGTGAAGAAGGAACAGTGTAAGATGTGAGAATAGTTAGCTAGTTTACCGGTTATGTGACTAATAAAACCCTACCATTTATTAATACCAGGTCATGTGATCCCAATTAATTTATCTTGTACCTTGTATCTTACAATTGTAAACTGAAAACAGAAAACTGAGAACATAATTATTTACTAATAGACAGTCGAGACGCCTGTCCTACTTTGTGCATAATTCATCGTATCCATGCTCCTGAATTTTGGTTTTCTTAACGCGATACTCGATACGCAATACGCAATACGATATACTAAAGACTAACTTATCTTTTATAATTATTTTCTTTTTTAAAGGAAAGAAACAATGAAAAAAAATCCTCGATTAGACATTTATTTGAATAAAATAAAGAGTAATTCAGAAAACATTAAAGTTCTCTGCTTGAAACGCGGAATTAAAGTAGTGGGAATAACCAAAGGATGTTCCGCTATTTCGGAAGTCGGTCAAGCCATGATAGACGGAGGGATAAATATTCTAGGTGATTCCCGAATTGAGAATCTAAAAAGATTGAGGAAATCTAAGCTTAAAGCCGAAACGATGTTGATAAGAATCCCCATGTTAAGTGAAGTTGACAGTGTTTTAAACTGGGCAGATATAAGTCTAAATTCCGAGATTTCGGTAATCAGTTCACTGTCAGAGAAAGCTTTGGAGAGAAAAATTGTTCATAGAATAATTCTGATGATAGACCTGGGAGACTTAAGAGAAGGAATTATGCCGGATGAAACTTTACAGATAGTAAGAAATATCAGATTATTAGCTGGAGTAAAATTAATAGGTATCGGAACAAATTTTTGTTGTATCAGTGGAGTAATGCCTGATTCAGAAAAATTAACAAAACTGGTTGAATTGGCAGAAGAAATCGAAAACAATTTCCACATTAAATTGGATGTAATTTCAGGGGGCAATACCAGTGTTTTAAAATTGGTTGAAGATGGCATTATACCTGATAGAGTAAACCAGTTGAGGATAGGGGTAGGTATTCTGCTTGGTCAGGATGATGTAAGATTGCGCAATATAGCAGGCACTTATCAGGATACTTTTATTTTAACCGCTGAAGTTATTGAAATAAAAGAGAAATCAACTTTACCCCGAGGGGAGATTGGTCGGGATGCTTTTGGAAAGATACCTGTTTTCCAAGATTTGGGAACAAGGAAAAGAGCTATTTTAGCAATAGGGAAACAGGATATTTATCTCGATAGCAGCATAATTCCTCAAAAAGAAGGAATAAAAATAGTAGGCGCAAGTAGTGACCATTTAATTATTGATATTACTGAATTAAAAGAAGAGTTAAAAATAGGCGATGAAGTAGGTTTTAGGTTAAATTATCCCGCATTGCTTTCTGCCACCACTTCAGGCTATATAAAAAAATATTTTCATAAAAGGAAGGAGAAAAAATAATGGCTATAAACATGAAAGGAAAGAATTTAGTATCCATTAATGATTTAAACAGGGAAGAAGTTGCTCAAATATTAGAAACTGCTGAAATTATAAAATTGAGACACTATTCTAACGAAGAACAACCTCTTTTAAAAGGAAAAGTTTTAGGAATGATTTTTCAAAAACCTTCTTTAAGGACCAGGGTATCTTTTGAAGCAGGAATGATTCAATTAGGAGGGCAGGCAATTTATTTAGGTCCAGATGATATAAAACTAGGGCAAAGAGAGGCAACTAAAGACATTGCTCAAGTGCTATCCCGTTACGTAAACGGAATTATGGCTCGAACTTTCAGTCATGAAATAATATTAGAATTAGCCAAGTATTCAACGGTTCCGGTTATCAACGGATTATCTGATCTTTTGCATCCCTGTCAAGTATTAGGAGATTTATTGACTGTCAAGGAAAAAAAGGGTAGGCTGTCTAACCTCAAATTAGTTTATATAGGTGATGGGAACAATGTAGCACACTCCTTAATGTTTGGAGCGGTTAAGGTGGGAATAAACATTGTTTTGGCTGTTCCCCCTGGTTACGAGCCAAAGGATGAGATTGTAAATATAGCTAAAGAGGATGCTAAAAAAATAAATTGCACAATTGAAATTGTTCACGATCCAAAAGAGGCTGTTAAAGGAGCGGATGTTATTTACACTGATGTCTGGACCAGTATGGGGTATGAAAAAGAGAGCGAAATTAGAAAAGAAGTATTTAAGCCCTATCAAATAAATCAAGATTTAGTAAATATTGCGAAAGACGATGTGATAATATTACATTGCCTGCCAGCCCACCGCGGTGAGGAGATAACCGATGAAGTAATAGATGGTCCCCATTCTGTAGTAATAGACCAAGCAGAAAATAGGTTACACGCCCAAAAAGGTGTCTTAGCTTTACTATTGTAAAAATAATTAGAATAATTAGATTGGTCGTTAGTGAATAGTAATTCGTATCGCGTATTGCGTATCGAGTATCGCGTGAATCGTATCTCGTGAAGAGAATAGAAGTCAGAAGACAGAATGAAAAAAAGGAAAACCCATCTGTAATAAACAATACGCAATACGAGAGAAAAAAGTTTTGAGTTTTTAGCTTTAAGCTTTTCGCTATATAATGATAACTGGAAACCTGTATTTAATGCTAACGATTATTCACTTATGACTAATATAATATTTGATTAAAGAACAAAATAACTTTATAATAATGACAGGAAAAACTTTATCCTTATAAAGCCTTTTGTTTAATTGAATAAATACAAGATTACCTAATTATATAAAGATTGCTTTAAATAATAATTATATTGTATAGGAATTTACTTTTTTCCATAAGCCCTAATTCGTGAATAATATTTAGTAAATATAAAACAGTAATAAGTAATGTGTAATTAATAATAAGTTACAGGTTTCAGGTTTCAGGTTTCGAGTTACAAGTTGTAAATTTATAGGAAGCTCAAAGTGTGTAATCGTTGTATCACACTCCCTTCTAATAAACCGTAAACTGTAAACCGATAACTGAAAACAGAAAACTGAGAACATAATTATTTACTAATAGACAGGCGAGACGCCTGTCCTACTTTGTGCACAATGCATCGCATCCATACTCCTGAATTTTGGTTTTCTTAACGCAATACGCAATACGCAATACTAACGACTAATTTAAAAAAGGAGAATCAAGTGCCAATCTCTTTCAGCCTTTTAGATATTATAGACATATTAATCATTGCTTTTATATCCTACCACCTAATTCTCTTAATCAAAGATACTCCTGCAGTGCAATTAATAAAAGGTTTAGTTATTCTTTTTATTGTTTCTTTTATTGCTGACCAGCTTGGTCTTAGGACTATTAATTGGCTCCTAAAAGGAACCATGGCCATGATGGTAGTAGCCATACCTATAATATTTCAACCGGAAATAAGAAGAGGATTATTAAAGATGGGGAAGAGAGGATTTTTTATTAATACTTCCTTTCTGCACAAGGAGATTGATAAAAAAAATGAACAATTGATAAATGGATTAGTTATGGTAATGCCCATGCTTTCTAATAAACATAAAGGTGCTTTAATTGTGTTGGAGAGAGAAGTTGGCTTAAAAGATATTTTAGAAACCGGTATTGTTTTAAATAGCGAATTTTCTCCCGAATTGTTATATTCTATATTTATGCCCGACTCCCCCTTACACGATGGAGCTGTCATTATTAGAGGAAATAAAATAGCAGCGGCGAATTGTATTTTACCGTTAAGCGAGAGAATGGATATTAGCAAATCTTTAGGTACTCGACATAGAGCAGCTTTAGGTCTAAGTGAGCAGACAGATGCTCTAATAATTATAGTATCAGAAGAAACAGGAAATATATCCATCGCATTAGATGGAAAAATTACACGACCCATGGAGCCTCAGGGGTTGAAAAAAATGTTAATGCATTTATACCAGCCAAAGACAATCTCTGAATTTGGTTTTTGGCCGACAGAGGATGAGAAAAAATGAAAGACTTTAAAAATTGGTTTTTAAAAAATATCGATATTAAATTACTATCTTTATTTTTTGCAGTTATTTTGTGGTTATATATAGCAGGTGGGGAGAACCCAATGGTAGAGAATTTTATCGATATATCTCTTACCCCAAGTAATCTTAGCGAAGGCTTAGTAATAAAAGAGTTTCCCGCAAATGTAAGCGTTGGCATTAGAGGCCCCAAAAATGTAATAAGTAACATTTCTCCTAATCAAATTAGCGGGAAAGTTAATTTTTCTGAAATTAGCAAAGAAGGATTATATAGATTAAAGGTAGAAGTCACTACTCCCAAAGGAACACAAATTAGCAGAATTATTCCTTCAGAAATAAAAGTAGAAGTTGAAGGGATTTTAGCTAAAGAAGTTGAAGTTGTATATAGTTTAATAGGGATTCCTGAAAAGGGTTTCTCTTTGGCTGATGAACCCCAATTTAATCCTTCTAAGGTTAAGATAATTGGTGCTCAGAGCGTATTAGAAAGTGTAAAACAGATAATTTGCGCCATTGATATTTCTGGAATAAAAGAAGATCTAAATAAAAGAATAAAAATAAAAGCAGTTGATATAAATGGAAATGATATTAAAGAAGTAAAGATTGATCCCGATATAGTGGAAGTGTCAATTTCTATGACACGCGGGTATCCAGAGAAGCGATTAGCGGTAAAGCCAAAAATAATCGGAAAACCAGCTCCAGGTTATTACATCTCTGAAATATTATCCAGTCCCGATGAAATAAAGATTTTTGGTAACTATTTTAAAATAAATAATATTGAGTTTTTAGAGACCATTCCCATTGATGTAAGCGGAATTACCAAAACATTATCAGTAAAAGTTCCTCCTACTTTAGATGAAGGATTGAATATAGCAGAGGGTGAGATTGAACTAATAGAGGTAGCCATACAAGTTAAAGAAACCATAATTGATAAAACCCTAAAAAATGTTCCAGTTTTACCCCAAGATATATCTCCCTTTGTATCTTGTGAAATAAAACCAGAGACAGTTGATATAACCGTTGAAGGGAAAAATGTTTTAGTAGATAAATTAGAAACAGAAAACATAAAAGCTTTTGTGAAATTTATGGATAACTTTAAAGCGGAGCAGAAGGTAAAAGTACAAGTAGACCTTCCCGAAGGGATTTCTTTAATTAAGATTGAGCCAGAGGAAGTAACGATGTTGATTAATAAGTAGTCGTTAGTCGTTAGTGAATAGTGAATAGTAGCGTATAGTGGGTAGCGTATAGTAATAGTATATAGCGAAAAACGAAAAGCGCAAAACGTAAAGCCATAGCTCAAAATTTAAAATTTAAATATATTGATTTTCATTTTTCTTATCTCGCCGCGTACCATATTGCAAAAACGAAAAGATAAAGAAGTAAAAGCAGAACTTGAAATTTAAAATTTATGAAAAAGTTTTGAATTTTGAATCATGGTTTTTCGCTTTTCGTTTTAAGTTTTTAGTTGTATAATGATAACTGAAAAATTGACAATTATAAACTAAAAACTATTCACTATTCTCTAACGACTAATAAAGAGGTAATTTATGAAGAAATTATTTGGTACAGACGGGATAAGAGGGATTGCCAATAGGGAACCTATGACTGCCGAGACTGCTTTTCATTTAGGTAGAGCCGGGGCATATTTATTAAGAGATAAGATTGATCCCAAAATACTAATCGGCAAAGATACGCGAATTTCAGGGGATATGCTAGAAGCTGCTTTAATAGCAGGGATATGTTCAATGGGTGTAAATGTCTTAAGAGCGGGAATCATATCAACTCCTGAAGTGGCTTACTTAACTAGAACTTATAATGCTAATTGTGGTATAGTTATTTCAGCTTCACATAATCCTTTTGACCATAATGGCATTAAATATATTAGAGGGGATGGTTTTAAATTCACTGATTCAGAAGAAGAAGAAATTGAGAGAATATATTTTGAAAATCATTCAAAAGATGAATGGCCAATTGGAAAAAATATCGGCAGAATAAAAGAATTATCTCAAGCAGAAGAAAAATATTTTAATTACATTAAAAGTACTCTCCCTGTAAAATTTACCCTCATGGGATACAAAATTGTTTTAGATTGCGGTAATGGCGCATCTTGTCTGATTGCCCCTCGTTTTTTTACAGAATTAGGAGCTGAATTAATTGCTATTAACGATAAACCCGATGGTACCAATATAAATTTTAATTGCGGCTCAACGCATCCGGCTTCCTTAAGAGAAGAAGTTTTAAAGCAACAAGCAGATTTGGGCTTTTCCTATGATGGAGATGCTGATAGGGTTATTGCTATAGATGAAAAGGGGAATATTGTAGATGGAGATCAGATTATGGCTATTTGTGCCTTAAATCTTATCAAGAAGGGCCAATTACCAAATAAAACTGTAGTCACTACCTTGATGAGTAATGTAGGTTTTGATAAAGTTATAGAAAAAGCTGGAGGAAAAGTTATTAGAACCAATATCGGAGACCGCTATGTATTGGAAATGATGAAGAAAAATAAAGCGGTATTGGGCGGGGAACAATCAGGTCATATTATTTTTACGAAATATAGTACTGGCGGAGATGGACTGTTAACTTCTCTGCAACTTATGAAGATTCTTCAGGAAGAAGGAAAACCCCTATCTAATTTAGCCTCAGTAATGGAAAAATATCCTCAAATTATTATGAATTTTGAGGTCAAGAACAAAGAGAAGTTTTTTAAAAATATTCATATAGAAAAGATTATTAAGAAAATAAAAAATCAACTTGCTGATGATGGTAGAATTTTTGTTCGAGCTTCCGGTACTGAATCATTAATTAGGATATTATTAGAAGGAGAGGATAAAAATAAATTAGAAAATATTTCTTTAGATTTGAGAGAAGTAATCGAAAAAGAAGATATATAATCGTATTGCGTATCGCGTATCGCGTGAAGAAAATAGAAATTAGGAGTCTAATTCATATCTCGTATCTAGTATCTTGTATCTCGTGAATCGTATCTCATGAAGATGGTTAGCCAGTTACCCAGTTTACCGGTTACCCGGTTGAAGAATTAAAATCAGGTTGGCTAACTGTATTAACTAACTCTTATCTTGTAACTAAAAAATTGTATTCGAAATTAACGTCTAGAATTAACTGGTCAACTGGTAAACTGGGTAACTGGCTAACTAAATTGACTGGCAGACCGGTGGACTGGTAGATTGGAAAATTAAAGGGAGGTGGCAAAAGGAATAAAAAATAAAAAAATTAAATATAAGCGCCAGAGCTTACTTAATTTTAGTTAGCATTTTTTTAAAAGTAAGTTGACGAGGAAGGAGTTTATCGAAAAATCGGCGGATGCTCCTAGGTTTGCCAGAACTTTAGAAACCTACAAAACTTGCGAGTAATTGCAAGCACAAAAAGGTTTTATGGTAAGGATCTATTTGGGGTTCCTGGAAAATATCTTTTAGAATTAAAAAATAAATAAGCATTTTCTATTCTATTTCAAAATATAAGACTAATTTGTGATTATTTACCCTATCATCCTTAATGGATTAATGATGGGGTATTTTTTTTGTACGATTAATATTTACCAAAAGAAAGGATTAAAAAAATGTGTGGAATAATCGGATACATTGGATCAAGAGAAGCCGTACCAATTTTGTTAAATGGATTAAAGAAGTTAGAGTATAGGGGATATGATTCTGCCGGGATTGCAATATTAAAAGATAACAGAATTCAAATTAAAAAATGTAAAGGCAAGATAGTTGAATTAGAAAACTTATTAGAAAGAGGTTTACCAAAAGGTAATGCAGGATTGGGACATACCAGGTGGGCTACCCATGGGAAACCCAATAATTTAAATGCTCACCCGCATAATGGCTGCAACTCAGAAATAGTAGTAGTGCACAATGGCATAATAGAAAACTATATGCCTTTAAAAGAAAAGCTAATTTTGGAAGGACACAACTTTACATCCGAAACAGATACCGAAGTTCTCCCTCATTTAATAGAAAGTAATTATCAGAATGATTTAACATTGGCAGTAAAAGAATCTATAAAAGAGATTGAAGGATCTTATGCTATTGGGGTTATTTCTTCTCTTGGTCCAGAAAAATTGGTTGTTTCTCGTTGTGGAAGCCCTTTGATTATCGGAGTGGGTGAAGGAGAGATGTTTTTAGCTTCTGATATTCCTGCTTTGCTTGGGTATACCAATAGAGTAATTTTTTTAGGCGAAAAGGAGATCGCTACTATAACCAAAGATGGAGTAGAAATAATCGATTCAGAAGGTAATATTTTACAGAAGGATATAATAAAGATTGAATGGGATGAAGAGATGACAGAAAAGAGCGGATATAAACATTTTATGTTAAAAGAAATATTTCAAGAAACTATGGTTATTCGTAATAATTTAGAAGGTAGAATTAATCTGTCTACTAAAACTCCGGAACTTAACGATCTATCCCTTCCTTTGGATAAAATCAAAGAAATGGAAAGGATATTTATTCTGGCCTGTGGATCTTCATATTATACAGCTTTGGCAGGTAAATATATTTTAGAAGAATTAATCGGCGTTCCGGTAGAAGTAGATTATAGTTCTGAATTTAGATACAGGAAATTATTGTTGGGAAAAAAGGATTTAACTATATTGATATCCCAATCAGGTGAAACCGCGGATACTATAGCAGCCCTAAAGGCTTGTCGGGAAGCCGGCTCCCATATATTAGGCCTCACCAATGTAAGGGGGAGCACTATCAGCAGGGAAGCAGATAGTGTAATGTATATTAAGGCAGGTCCGGAAATAGGGGTAGCTACTACGAAAGCTTTTATTGGTCAATTAATGTGCCTTTATATACTATCTCTATATTTTGCTCAAGTTAGGAAAACTCTTAATTCGTCGGAGATTGAGAAAATAATTTCCGAATTAATGAAAATTCCTCAAATGGTTGAGATTATCTTGCTCGAAGACCCAAAGGTTGTTAAATTAAGTGAAGAATTTTATAAATATCATAATTTTCTTTACCTGGGGCGAGGGATTAATTACCCCATTGCCTTAGAGGGGGCTTTAAAGCTTAAAGAGATTTCTTATATCCACGCTGAAGGTTATACGGCAGGAGAGATGAAGCATGGTCCTATTGCACTTTTGGATAAGACTTTTCCGGTAGTGGTAATCGTACCCCAAGATAAAATTTATGCTAAAGTGATCAATAATATAAAGGAAGTTAAAGCTCGGGATACTTTGGTATTAGCTATTGCTACGGAAGGTGATAGGGAGATTGCAAATATTGTAGATAGGGTATTTTTTATACCTCGAACCTTGGATATACTATATCCTATTCTATCAGTTATACCTTTACAGTTATTTGCCTATCATATTGCTGATAAACTGGGTTGTGATGTAGATAAACCAAGAAATTTAGCTAAAAGCGTTACTGTTGAGTAAAAGATAAAGTTGGAAAAATGTATTTTGTAAAATTAAAAGAGAAAGAGTATAATTGTAAAAACATATTTAAGAAAAAATTTGAGGAGGAAAATTCAAATGGAAAAAATGACCAAAGAAATGATTCTAAATAAGGCTAAAGAGCTAAATATAAAATTTATAAGATTGAGATTTACCGATATTTTGGGAATGCCTAAGAATGTAGAAATCCCAGTAAGAGAACTGGAAAAAGCCCTTAATGGGGAGATTATGTTCGATGGCTCTTCTATCCAAGGTTTTGTGCGGATTGAGGAATCAGATATGTATTTAAAACCAGATTACTCTACTTTTACGGTAAACCCTTGGGAAGAAGAAAAAGATGTAGCTCGAATTACTTGTGATGTCTATAATCCTGATGGTTCACCCTTCGATGGTTGTCCCAGAAATAATTTAAGGAGAGTATTGAAAGAAGTTGAAGAGATGGGCTATTCCACCAATCTTGGGCCAGAAGTAGAATTCTTTCTATTTTTTAGAAATCAAGAAGGAGAAGCAACTACCAAGACTCATGACCGAGGAGGATACTTTGATCTTTTACCCGTCGATCTAGGAGAAGAAGCAAGGAGAGACATGGTAATAGCCTTGGAAAAATTAGGTTTTGAGATTGAAGCTTCGCATCACGAAGTTGCTCCTGGTCAACATGAGATTGATTTTAGATATTCTGATGCCCTAACTGCAGCTGATAGAATAATGACTCTAAAGCTAACCGCTAAGACTATCGCTCTAAAACATAATTTACACGTTACCTTTATGCCTAAACCTATATCTGGAATTTGTGGTTCGGGGATGCATACCCATATATCTCTATTGAAAAATGGTAATAATATTTTTTATAATCCAAATGGTAAATATCAATTAAGCAAGGAAGCGTTGTATTTTATCGGTGGATTATTAAAACATGCTAAGGGCTTTACAGCCATTACCAATCCTTTGGTAAATTCTTATAAGAGATTAACTCCTGGTTATGAAGCACCGGTTTACATTGCCTGGTCAGAGAGAAATCGCAGTCCTTTAGTTAGGGTACCCGCAGCGAGGGGAGAAGGTGCCAGAGCAGAGCTGAGAAGTCCTGATCCATCGTGTAATCCTTATTTAGCTTTCGCAGTAATACTAAAAGCGGGTATTGATGGAATTAAAAATCAAATTGATCCGGGAGAACCAGTAAGTAAAAATATTTATACTATGAATAAAAAGGAGAAAAAATCTTTGGGTATTGAAAGTCTACCTTCTACCCTGAACGAAGCTTTGTTAGAATTAGACAAGGACGAAGTGGTAAAATCTGCTTTAACAGGTCATATTTTAGAAAATTATATCGAAGCTAAGAGAGAAGAATGGGAAGACTATCGAATTAGAGTTCACCAGTGGGAATTGGATAGATATTTGACAATTTATTAAAAAACAGCGTAGAGCGTTTAGCGTTTAGCGTTTAGCGTATAGTTAGGACAGAAGAAGAGATAATACAGAATGCAAATTAGTATATAGTATGTAGTAAAGGAGAAGTAAGATAGAAAACAGGCTTCAGAAAAAGTAGGGGGTATTGCATACGCCCCTACAATATAATTATAAAAATCGTAGGACAGGCGCCCCTCGTTTTCACGAAGGCAAACCCGCCTTTATATGCATTAAGGTAGAGACACGATGCATCGTGTCTATTTAATTCAACACGGCACGCCGTGTTGCTACATTAACCAGGTAACTAATTAACGAGTATTATTTGGAGGTGGAAATTATTAGTAACTATCAGTTAAAAAAAATTGATTTAAGAAGTGATACAGTTACTTTGCCAACGAATGAGATGAGAGAGGCAATGAAAAATGCTAATGTTGGGGATGATGTTTACCAAGAAGACCCAACAGTTAATCGATTGGAAGAATTAGCTGCTAAAAAACTAGAGAAAGAAGCAGCATTATTTGTACCCAGTGGTACTATGGGGAACCTTATTGCGGTATTGACTCATTGCCAAAGGGGAGATGAAGTAATTTTAGAGACGGACTCTCATATATATTATTATGAAGTAGGGGGTTTGTCCGCAATAGCGGGAGTAGTGCCCCGGTTGATTGCTGGAGATAAAGGGGTTCTTAATCCTGATGATATCAAGAAGGAATTGAGAGAGGAAAATCTTCATTACCCCAAGACGACTTTGCTTTGTGTGGAAAATACTCATAATCGGGCAGGCGGAACAATTACTTCCCCTAAAGTAATTAAGGAAATCTGTCAATTGGCCCATCAAAGAAATATTAAAGTTCATTTAGATGGTGCTCGAATATTTAATGCTGCCATAGCTTTAAATATCAAGCCCGCACTTCTTACAAAAGATGTTGATTCGGTGATGTTCTGTCTTTCCAAAGGTCTTAGTGCCCCGGTAGGTTCGATTTTAGCAGGCTCAAAAGAATTCATTCAAAGGGCTCGTAAAAATAGAAAGATGCTGGGGGGAGGGATGAGACAGGCAGGTATTTTAGCAGCAGCCGGAATCATTGCCCTTGAAAAAATGGTAGACAGATTAAAAGAAGACCATAAAAACGCTCGTATTTTAGGTGAAGGGTTAGCTAATATAAGTGGAATAAATGTTGATTTAGAGACCATTCAAACTAATATGGCATGTTTTGACCTTCAGGAATCAAGTATGGACACTTTCCAGTTTTTACCTAAACTGGCAAAGTATAATATATTAGGCTCGCCTCGACCACCCACTCAAGTTCGTCTGGTTACTCATTACGGAATTAATGAAGAAGATATTCGTACTACTATAAAGGCAATAAAAGAGATAGTTAGCTAACTAGTATATAGTATATCGTATATCGTATATAGTGAAGAAGTAATAGCGTAGAGCGGGTAACCGTTTAGCGTATAGAAGTTATAGCATTGAGTATCAAGTATCGAGTATATAGCTAAGAAAATAAGAGACAGAAGTAGAAAAAGATATTCTTTCAAAGCAACTAACAAAGCGGCAAATCGGGTAACTGGCTAACGGTTAATATATAGTATATCGTGAGAAATTTAGAATCAAGTAGTTAGAATAAAAATAAATCTAAATTAAAAAGAAAAAAATAACGGAATCTTTACGCGATACGCGTACGATACACTAATGACTAATTACAGGGAGGTTATGATTTTGCAAGCTTTACCAGGATATAGAGAATGTTTTGTATGTGGCAAAGAAAATCCTTTCGGTTTGCAGATTACTTTTTTTAAAGATAAAAAAGAAATAAAAGCAGAATTTGTTCCAGAATCAAAACATCAAGGGTTTAGAGGAATTGTCCATGGTGGAATATTATTTTCTATTTTAGATGAAATAATGGGCAGAACTGCAATTGTAGTCAAAGGAGTAATGACTTTAACTGTTGAAATTAACGTAAAATACAGAACAAAAGCTCCGATAGGCAAGAAGATTATCTTTACTGCTAAGATGACTAAAGATTTGGGTAGAATGATTGAAGCACAAGCTCAAGCTCATTTAGAAGACGGAACCTTATTAACCGAAGCAAAGGGAAAATTTATTGTTCTCTCTCCAAAAATGCAAAAGGAAGTAGAAGAATATTTGTGTGATTATGAATAGTTAAAGAATTGGGGTAAAAAATGTTTTTTACTAAATTATTAATGTTATTCATAATAGTTCCAGTAACAGAACTATACATATTGATTGAAGCGGGGAAGAGGATAGGGACTTTAAATACAATCAGTATAATTATTTTTACCGGGATATTAGGAGCTTACTTGGTAAAACATCAGGGTTTTATGATTTTAAGGAAAATTCAGAACGATTTAAATGAGGGCACCATACCAGAAGATAGCTTAGTTCAGGGCGTAATTATTCTGACTGGAGGTATATTGCTTCTTACTCCCGGTTTTGCTACAGATATAGCAGGCTTTATTTTTTTAATACCCGTTAGCAGAAAGGTAGTTAAAAAATATTTGCTGAAATGGCTAAAAGGTAAGATAAAAGAAGGTAATTTTTATTACAGAGAATTTTAAAATACTTATTTATTGATAACCAAAAGATTAAAAAATTGCCAGTAAAGGGGAATAATTTTCTTGATTGTAGGTTGTGGAATAGATTTAGTTAAAGTAGAAAGAATAGAAAAAATAATTAAAAGATGGGGAAATAGCTTTACCTCCAGGATATTTACTTCCTTAGAGGGGGAATATTGTGAAAAAAAGAAAATTAATAAATTTCAATCTTATGCAGGAAGATTTGCCGCCAAAGAAGCACTATTAAAATCATTGGGATTAGGTTTAAAAGGAGCTAACTGGAAAGAGATTGAGGTAAGAAATGATGAATTGGGGCAACCTATTATAGATATATCTGGAAAATTAAAAAATATCGCATCCGCAAAAGGAGTTCATAAATATTTTGTCAGCATCTCTCATACCAATGAATATGCTATTGCCCAAGTAATTCTTGAAAGTATACTTGATAAATAAAAATCAATACTGATTCATGTCTTGTATTCTAGTATAGAGCGAGCGTTTAGCGTAATTAGTCGTTAGTGAATAGCATAATTAAGATATAGTATCTAGTATTGAGTATATAGTAAAGAGATAGTAAGATAGAAATTAGAAGTCAGATGTAGGGGCACGATGCATCGTGCCCAGGGTAAACAAAAGACAATAAAAAAGGAAGGGCACAATTCATTGTGCCCCTACAAAATCATAAAAACTGTAAACCGATAACTGAAAACTAAAAACTTGTTTTTAAAACTAACGACTAATTAAAGGGGAGTTATCTTATGAAGGTAGTTACCAGTCAACAAATGAGAGAAATTGATCGGAAGGCGATAGAAGAAAATAATCTATCTGGCCTTATTTTAATGGAAAATGCCGGATTAAGAATATTTCAAAATCTGAAAAAAATTTACGCTGATTTAAGATTGAAAAAGATTATTATCTTTGCTGGTTCGGGCAATAATGGAGGAGATGGCTTTGTAGTTGCCCGCCATCTTTATAATTATGGAGTAAAAGTAAAAGTATTTCTCCTGGCCTCTTTTAATAAAATTAAAGGTGAAGCAGGAGAAAATTTAAATATAATTGATAAAATGGGAGTAGAATTAATTGAAACAGAAACCACGAAATTCGAAGAAATACAAAAAGCCCTACAAAATTATGATTTGATTATTGATGCTATATTGGGGACCGGATTGCAAGGAAAGGTAACTGGTCTAAAAGCTAAGATAATAGATTTGGTTAATGTTGCAGGCAAAGAAGTAGTTGCAATTGATGTTCCTTCTGGTTTAGATGCTGATACAGGAAAGCTTGAAGGACCATGTATTAAAGCAACTCATACTATTACCTTAGCCTTACCAAAAATTGGTTTACTGCTCTTTCCTGGAGCAAGCTATGCAGGAAAGGTAACGGTTGAAGACATTGGTATACCTTCTTGTCTTTTAAAGAATAATAAAATAAAAACTAATATGGTAACTAAAGAGATAGTCAAATCACTTTTACCTTTTCGCGCATCTTATTCTCACAAAGGCTCTTTCGGTAAAGTCTTGATCTTGGCTGGTTCGGTTGGCATGACTGGAGCAGCATATTTAGCCAGTGAAGCAGCTATGAGAAGTGGAGCAGGTATTGTAGTATTAGGAATTCCCCGAAGTTTGAATCCCATAATGGAAGTAAAATTAACTGAAGTTATGACACTCCCTCTTGCCGAAACGGAAAAACAGTCTTTAGGGGAGGATGCAGAAGAAACAATTTTAAAACTAATGAAAGATTTTTCCGCATTAGGGATGGGTCCTGGTATTTCTCTGGAATTAGAGACCCAACGACTAGTAAGAAAAATTATAGAAAAGTCTAATATTCCTTTGGTAGTTGATGCCGATGCAATATACGCTATAAGTAAGGATATCAACATATTGAAAAAGGTTAAAGCTCCTTTGGTGATTACCCCCCATCCCGGGGAAATGGCTAAACTATTAAATAAGGATACAGATTATATTTTAAATAATCAATTGGATCTTACCAGAGAGATTGCTCAAGAATTTGGAATTGTAGTAGTTTTAAAGGGTGCCAGAACAATAATTACCAATAAAGAAGGAGAAGCCTATATCAATGTTGGTGATAATTCGGGAATGGCCACCGGAGGTTCGGGGGATGTTCTTACTGGAATAATTTGCAGCTTGATAGCCCAGGGAGCCAACAATTTTTCAGCAGCAATAGCCGGAGTTTACATTCATAGCCTGGCCGGTGATTTAGCCCGAGATATCAAAGGAGAAAGAGGTATGATAGCTGGTGATATCTTATCTCAAATCCCTCAAGCTTTTATAAATTTAGAATAAATAAAGATAGTATATAGTATATAGTAAAGAAAATTAGGATTTAAAGGTAGGGGCACGATGCATCGTGCCCAAAGTAAACGGAAATAATATAAAGACAGAAAGGGCACAATTCATTGTGCCCCTACAAAATCATAAAAATTGTGGGTACAGGGTTAACTAAAAATAATGAGGGATAAATAAATACTAAAATATTTAAACTATACACTAAACGCTATACGCTATACTTAATACTATATACGAAATAAAAGAAAGGAAAATCCAAAAATGCAAAAGTTATTGGGCTCTACCTGGGTAGAAATAAATCTTGATGCAATTGCAAATAATGTAAAAAAGATAAAAGAATTAATAGGCGGAAAAAAAGAATTAATGGCTGTAATAAAAGGCAATGCTTATGGGCACGATGCTCTAGAGACGTCTTTAATAGTATTAAACAGCGGGGCTAACAGATTAGCAGTTGCCCATGCAGAAGAAGGTATTTTTCTTCGCAAAGCCGGCGTTAACGTTCCTATTTTAGTCCTTGGCTTAACTTTAAAACAGCAAGCGGAATCGTTGGTAGCATATAATATAACTCCTACAGTGAGTGAATATGAAATGGTGGAAAAACTCTCTGAGTCAGCGTTTAAGGAAGACAAAATAATTAAAGTTCATCTTAAGGTAGATACCGGTATGGGAAGAATAGGAATTTCCTCCAACCATGTTTTAAATTTTATTAAAAAAATTAAAATTTTGAAAAATGTGGAAATAGAAGGCATTTTTACCCATTTTTCAGTTGCCGATGAGAAAGATAAAACCTATACGGAAAAACAATTTAGTAAATTTATGGAAGTTTTAACTACATTAGAAAAAGAGGGAATAAGAATTCCCCTAAAACATGTAGGTAACAGTGCTACACTTCTTGATTTACCGCATATGTGGTTGGATTTGGTAAGGTCGGGAATCTCCATATATGGGCTCTATCCTTCAAGAGAAGTGCAGAAGGCTGTTAAACTAATTCCGGCTCAAGCTTTTAAAACGCGGATAGTTTTTTTGAAAGAATTACCTGCAGGAGAATATATCAGTTATGGTCGGACCTATATTACCAAGAAAAAAAGAACAGTTGTTGCGTCCCTGCCAGTAGGTTATGCTGATGGTTATAATCGACTACTTTCTAATCAAGGGGAGGTTTTAGTAAAAGGAAAACGCTTCCCTGTAATTGGACGGGTATGTATGGATCAAACCATGATTGATGTTACTAACCTTCCACAAGTAGAAATAGGTGATGAAGTGGTGCTTTGGGGAAGACAGGGACAAGAAGAAATAACTGTAGAAGAAATAGCTGATAAGATTAAAACCATTAATTATGAAGTTGTGCATATGTCGGATAAAAAGCGAGTTCCTAAATTATTTATTAAGAATGGAAGACCATGGAAGATTAAAACTATGTTAGGGGAAAAATTCTTATAGCAGATAGCAAGAAAGCGAAAAACGAAAAGCGCAAAACGTAAAACCATAGCTCAAAACTCAAAATTAGAATAAAAAAGATACCAGAAGCTTAATTTATATTACATATTATTTATATAAAAAGGAAGAAGGAATCAGAAGTCAGTAACCAAAAGTCTAATTTGTATCTCGTATCTCGTGCAAACTAGCGTATAGCATGTAGCGTAGAACGCATAGAACACAGTAATAAGTAATATAATATGTAGGGATAGATATTATGTCTGTCCGAAATGAATTAAGTTGTCATTGTAGTGACCGCAGGGAGTGTGGCAATCCCGTACTTTTTGAGATTGCTTCGTAGTTTCACTCCTTGCAATGACAAAAAGGGAAACTAATTCGAAATAAGAAATACACAATACGATATACGAAAAAGTTTTGAGTTTTGAATTATGGTTTTTCGCTTTTCGTTTTAAATTTTTAATTTAATCTGAAACCATTAGTAACTTACATAAATAGAATAGTTAAACTATACGCAATAATTAGAAAGGTTTAAATTATTTTCAAGATGAATTTAACTATTATTACTAAAAACCCTGAGGAAACAAAAAAATTAGGGAAAGAGGTCGGCAAATTAGCCAGACCGGGAGATTTATTAGCTTTTTACGGAGAACTGGGTGCAGGAAAAACCTGTTTCATTCAAGGGTTATCTCAGGAATTAGAAGTGAAAGATTATGTTACCAGCCCTTCTTTTACCATTATAAATGAATATCAAGGTAAAATTCCAATTTATCACTTTGACTTGTTTCGGATTAATGATGCAGAAGAAATCCTAGAATTGGGGTACGAGGAATATTTTTACGGAGAAGGTTTAACAGTTATTGAGTGGGCTGAGAAGATTGAACAACTTTTGCCGCAAGGACATTTAAAGATCAATATTAAATTTAAAGATCGTTATGAAAGAATAATTTCTTTCATTCCTCAGGGAGACAGATTTGATAAATTTTTAAAGGAGCTAAAGAAAATTGAAAATTTTAGGAATTGATACTTCTACTAAATTTTGTAATTTAGGTTTAATAGAAGATGAGGATATTCTTGCAGGGTATACTATTAATGGTTTAAAGAAAAAACACTCATCCATTTTAGTGCCTGCCATAAAAGACTTGTTAAAAACAATGGACTTAAAAATGGAAGAAATTAATGGTATTGCAGTTTCTATAGGCCCGGGTTCTTTTACCGGTCTTCGAATCGGTTTAGCTGTTGCCAAAGGTTTATCTTACGCCTGCTCACTGCCTTTATTAGGGATTCCCACCTTAGAAGCTATGGCATTTCCCTTAACCGGTATACCGCATTTAA
>Ga0268281_1000404_pt1 | contig 32674 bp, 29 predicted proteins | sample saktaG_10_FD_190134 | JGI IMG/M metagenome (GOLD analysis project Ga0268281, IMG submission 190134) | Saline water microbial communities from Sakinaw Lake, British Columbia, Canada - sak_2011_5_24_50m | ecosystem: Environmental > Aquatic > Non-marine Saline and Alkaline > Saline ...
GCCGATAGAATGTCACCCTCACGCCCGCGGCTTTACATTCATCAACAATGCGCTTAAAGCCAGAGCCCCAGCGTTCGATGTCTTTCGCATAATAAAAAGTGTCGGCGATCAAAGGATTACGCGGGATACTTTTTTCTCTGCCCTTGATAAATTCCTCCGGCGAGTGGTCATAGGGGAACTGTCCTGGGTTGTATATCTCAATTCTATCGCGATAAACTGCCAGCTCGTTGTCGGAAGGATTGTTAAAATCGCGATGGCAGAGGGAATTAACGATAGCCTCACGTACAGCCTCGACCGGTACCTCTGGCGTTTCGAGTCGTTTAAAGTCAACTATCTTGGCGCGCCAGTTAATGTGCTCTTTGACATAGGTTTCGCATTGAGCGATCAGGTCAAAAAGTGTTCCTTTAAAAGATTGGATATCCAAAAACGTTGTCTTTTCATCCGTGGCAAAAATAGCAGCGCGCACTTCAATACGATTGTCTTTACAAAATAGCGCCCTGCCCGCGTTAAGTAGTTTTTTAGCTTTAACCAAATGGAGTTTATTAAGAACATTGCGCGCCGAATCATACGCGTATTGAATACGCCCGGCCTTACGGCCCTTATTAATGAACCCTTTAATCGTTGGGATATCTGCTTTTAATACGGAAAAATTGGAAACCTCAAAACCCCATGAATAAATATAGTTACTCTTCTTTTCAACTAAATGCTTAAGCTCGTTGACTGAGAGCTTTTTATTTTCCTCTCCCATGCGTAAATAGTACCGTCCGCGGGCTGAATACACAGCATCATGGCCGCTGACTTTAACGACAATGCAGTTCTTGCCTTGTATCTTCTTGGCCTGAATATCCGGATAGACCTTGGGCTCAATCCAGTCACTAATGGCTTTCGAAATATCTTTTAAGGTTAAGTTGCCGATCTGCTGTCCCAAAATAGTACCGTCATCGTCAATGCCCAGGATTAAAGGGACACACAACTTAATTATACCTCTCTTTAGGCTTCGGACCAGGTCTATCCTTCTTTAATTTTATATTGAGCATGTTTTCGAGCTTTTCCACAAAACTGTCTCCGCCCAATGGCCGCCCAGTTCTTTCATATAGTTATCTCATCGCCTTGCTTTTCTTCTTTCAAAAACGTGGCGACAGAAGAATTGATCTCATTAAATGAAACCGGATAATAATTCCAAACCTCGACGCAGAGATTCACAACCAATGAATTCTCGTTCAATCGCTTTACCTTGTACTTTTCATGAACATGACCGCAGAAATTCCATGGAACGTTAAGATCCGCATCCTCAGCCCGGTGCGTCATGCAAATATCCTTGGCGCCATAATGGATATACATTTTCGTAATGATCGTCCTGAGGCTATTGTTCCGGTCGTGGTTGCCCTTGATAAAAATGAACTTGCCGTTCAGCCTTTTTTCGAACTGGCGGTACTTATCAACCCCGCCTTCTTTCCCACCTTTGAAAATGAAGTCACCCAGAAAAAAGACCATATCGTCGGGCTTAACTCTCTCGTTATGCTTTTTAATGATCGTTTCATTCATCTCCTCAGCCGTCTCAAACGGCCTCTTGCAATAGCGGATGATATTGAAATGCGAAAAGTGATAATCTGATGTCCACCAGTAATTCATTATTTAATCCTGTTAATCTCTTCTTCGGCCGTATTCAATTTTTCTAAAGATATTTCCTATCCATACAGGCGCGTAGCGAAGCTGTACGACTCCCAAGGTCAAGAAAATGGTTTGGAGTAAAGACCCAACCCCTATGCTTGCCATATATCCTGCTAACTACTTTATTATCAATGCTTTGCATAAATTTAGCACTCCTTTTTTGTCACAAATAATATGTCCTTTTTGTGACAAATTGTCAAGCCTCTTCTTCTTTCTGCGTTCTGTCTATGTTCGATCTATAAGCTCGACAATGCAATAATCCGGCGCCATCCTCACTTCCTTTTCCCGCGTTTCTTTACATATCTGATCCCTTTTTTAGTAAGACGGTATTTTTGTTTGCTACTGCGTGGTTTGTGCGGGAACGTCATCTCCAGAAATCCTGATACAATGAGCGGGCCAAGAACCTGGTCCCTGAACTTGGTGCGGTCTGATCTTCCCGCAATTTTCATAAGCTCAGTTATCCCGCTGTCAACCGAACATTTGCGCAATATTTCAAGTTGGTGCTGACTTAACGCCAACTTGGTGCCGACTTGGTGCTGACTTGGTGCCATCTCCAGCTGTGCCGCAGTCTTTTTGCGCCAGACCGTCAGGATAAAAAAGCCGCTGTCCAGGCGAAATTTAGGCGGTCTCAAGCCGGCTTTCCGGCAATTATCAAAAATATCGACTGTCCCTGTCCCGGCCTTTTCAATGTACTTTGTCAAGAACAGCGGCTCGGCGATCAGCGGATTCCCCGGATGGGATGAATGAGGCTTTGATAAACTATCGACCGTCAGCGGAGGCGGCAATGTCCCCGGGTTCCATATCTCAATGCGATCCGAAAAAAGCAATATTTCCACGCTGGCATTGCTTGTGTAATCGCGATGGGCAACGGCATTGACAATGCCTTCTGTAACGACTTCCTCAGGGATATCATATTCCACCGGGGCTTGCGGCCCGTGTTTGCGGGTGCCGACAGACCGGTTCAGCTTTGACATCACGAAGTCAACCGCCTGATCGACCATGTCAAACACCGTCCCTTTATAGATCTGATACGACGGTATCGGCTTTAATTTCTGCGTGCCGTGAAAGTGCATGCATTTCACTTCCGAAGTGATAAGGAATCTCTGGGGCCTGGCCCCAAACAGTAAGATCGCCGCGTGATTTGGTTTTTCTTTATCAAGAAGGTCCAGGTGGGTCAAGACGTCTTTGACAGGTGTCTGAAGGGGCAAAGCGTAATCACGCGAACTGCGGGCCTGGTTAAGAAACCAGCGGATCTTGTCTTCCGAAATATCCGATAACTCCGCATTGCGGCATTCCGTCGCGTCAAAGGGGCCGGTAACGATCCTTCCGGCCGAAAGAAGATAATGCACCAGGCTTGCGTAGACAGCCGCGTATAACTCCGGCTGCGTACTGAAGCGGCGCCGGATTAACTGCTCGCCGGCCGACCGGATCAAACCAAGCATTTTGGGGTGCCGCTTTGAATCATCTTCGCCCTTGATGAAGATCAGGCGGGGTTTTCCGAGATCGGTCGCCAAAAGAAACTCTCTGTGAGTCGGCGATTGCCCACCGCTGTCTTCGGGGCCATAATTATCGCCAAATAGCCCAAGGTATATATCACTGGCCTTCACCTCCTCCAAATAAACATCGTCCGCTCGGCGGCCGCTGGCAGGCTGAGATTCAAACAAAAACACTTCAAAGAATTTGCTTAGTAACGGATCGCCATTGATATAGTCTCTTAGCGCCAGGCGATCTGTTTTAAATTCCTTTTGCACGCCACTGACAAATATTTTATATTTCATCGCCACTTCCATTTCTAGGAATAGTCTGCTTACGCATCTTACTTATTTCCAATAAAAACCCTTCTTCTGAATTTCCCCGTAGAGGCGTTTATCTAAATCAAAATTGCTCCCGAAACCCGGTATTAATACCGTGCGGTATTTTCGTCCAATATATTCAAACTCGTTAAAGCCGTTCTGATTAAACAAATAATGCGGGATTCGCGTCTTTTTGCTCAATAGATAAAAGACCGCTGTAAAAAAAGTGCACATTTCGCGCTGTCCGGAACCTCCGAAGCCGCCTATACCGATCACCTCTTTGTCGCCGCCATTCTTTCGAATAAATAAACTTTCAACAGGGTTGCAATACCTGTATTCATCTCCGTTTTTCCAATACAGATTAGAGCGTCGGTGATATTCCATGCGAATGCGTTTCTTTGTCCATCGCGCCAGATTGAAGAATTTCTTACCACGTAATATCTTTATCGCCTGCGGCCGATAATGCATATTCATGATATGCTCATCGATATCCCCAATCTCCTCTCGCGCCTTCGCGGGACGATATCGCTCAAGATAGGCGGCGTACTCATTTTGGTCGATAAGATGTTTAAAGACCCATTCATCCAGCCGCGAGCATATTTCTTTCTTTGAAATATGCCAATACTTCTTCTTTCGCCAGGTGGATGGATCCGGATAATCGATTCTTATATGAATAACCTCCAGATCCTTCGCGTAAGGTTTAAGCGCGGCAACTCCTTCTTTTATGGTTGCCTTAAGATATCCGGAATGGTAAATTAAATTGTTAAATAATTCTGAGGGCTCTTTCATATTTTTTCTCCGGAAGAGCATGCAAGCAGAATGCCTTTTTTACACCTCATTCATTTCTCCTAAGATCTTGGGCTAATTTCATAGTCCTACTCCCATTTCCTATGCCTACATACTCTCCGTCACAGCTAAAAAAACAAATATCCTTTATGCCTGTCTCCTTAGCCATTTTCTTTTCTAAATCCCATATCTCCTTAGAGTGTCTGCCTTCCAATATTTCGAGGGCGTTCCAATATTTTTTTAGTATTTTTCTATTCGGGGCCTTCGTCTTGTATTTCTTTGCCATCTTTAGTTCCCCCTTATTATCTTTACCTTTTGTCCGGTGTTCCTCCGTATAAATCCGGAGTCAGATCTGACTGCCAATATTTCTTGGAATCAACATCCATTATCGTGAGCTTACCAGACCATCCGGCCCCGGTATCGATATTCCAGACATTGCACACATGAATCGGCTGTAACGTGTTATAAAGTTCAGTTGTTGTGTGGCCAACAAAAATGTTCTTGTACTTTCCTAATTGACATTTATGCCCCTCCACTTGCAACTTCCACGCCATATCAAGAAGCCTTCTATCCCAGACTAATACCTGCGCGCTGTGGCTCGCAAGCGATATGTCCGGATTAAACCCACCATGCACAAAGACCTGCTCATCGCGCTCGATCCAAAGCTGTCCGCTTTCTAAGAAATCGACATGAGCCTTCAGCATAGGGCCGCCATTATATGACGCCATTGTCCGGTCACCGCCCTGACTCGTCCATATCTTCGGCTTGTCGTCGCGCAAAGCCCAGTCGAGAGCCCACATATCATGATTGCCAATGACCAGATCACAGTGCTTAATCTTTAAAAACTCATCGATACACTTCTTAACGTCCGGATATCCGTCGCAAACATCACCCATCACGATTAGGCGGTCTTTTTCATAATCGAATTTCGAGCGCTCAAAACACTGCATCAGCGCCCTGTAAGCGCCATGAATATCGCCGATGGCGTACGTCTTCACTCTTTAACCCTTCGCAGTGCATCTTTGAGCTTATTAAATCTATCAAATATGTCTTGGCGCACATCATGAATATATTCATCAGAGCCGTTTTCCTGCTCTATGAGAAGATTTTCCCCTGGAAATAGTTTAGACAAGGCTCTTTCCTTCTTCCTTTAAGGTTTTTAATAAATACTCCGCGTGGTCTCTGCCTCTCTGTGGGAAATTATACAGGTCTAAATAAAGCTGGAGATCCGAAACAATATTGCAGCCTTTTATTGTCTGAGCATTAAAAAATACGGCATTTTTGTAGTATGGTTTTATTAAGTAGAAATTGCCGCCTTTTTTTAATTCTTTTAGGTCGAGAGCCTGCCTTAAGTCCAGCGAAATATTCCGGAAATTCTCGCTGGGCAAATAGCAGTATGAGGTTGGTGTATTTACGTAATTCGTTATAAAATTCGCTCCGGTGTGAAGCGTTAAGGCGTATTTTTTGGGCTCATTTTTTGACGCGAAATACTTCTTTAGACGACTTACAATATCGCCATGAGCTGAGTAATAAAGATGTGTTTCATTAAGCTCAAATTTATAAACCTTTAGCCATTCGTCGAGGAGTTCTTCTTTATTTTGCAATACACTGTGAGCCAGCCTGCCGGAACGAATTCCGCCAACAAACCCTTTCCTGTGCAATGTGGATAATACCATTGCCGCGCGCGCACGACTGACCCCAAGCTCTTTCTCAAAATCCCTGGCAACCCATTTCCTGTGGGCTTGAGACAACATGGCACGTATGATTATGTTGGCTTTATCACCTAAGAGTATCTTCATTGCAGTCGCCCCCCTCCTATAAATGTCCATTATTTAGTGGACATTTTCTATCAGTAGACATTTTATCATAAATTAACCCTTAGTCAAAAAAAATGTTCGTAGTATAGTGAATTATTACGATTACGCTGATTTAGCGGCGTTCACCGCGCGTTTCCAGTGGAGCATTGCGAGCAGCCCACCTATTTTTGAATTAGAAGTTTTTTATAACGCAGCCAATAACTTGACAAAATTCGTTTAAGATATCCGACCCCGTCTCTATTTAACAGTTTGGTCACGATACCTATGGGATGAAAAATTCTATTGATCAATACCTTTTTTGTTGCCAAATCCCGATACGCCTCAAGCTGCGCAGGCGTAAACACCCTGGTACCATATGAGGGCCGAAGTATCGTACTTTGCCAACCTATATCGTTTTGGCCTTGAATCTCCGGGATCAATCCTTCTTGCCGGTATATATTGTAAAGATCCGTTCCAGGATAAGGGCAGGCAAGATAGAAGGCAGCCATATCAAGCCCGCAGGAGGTGGCATAGTCAATAGTTTGCATAATATCTTGCTCGGTTTCAAAAGGAAAACCGATAATAAATGAGGAATGGGTCAGAATACCTAGTTTGTTACAATAACTTATTATTTCTTTGGCTCGCTTCAGGTCAATATAAGTCTTCCGTATGAATTTCTGCGTCTGAAGAGAACCTGTTTCTATTCCAAAGGTAAGCTTATAGCAACCGCTTCGTTTCATTTTCGCCAGCACTTCCTCATCCAACGTAGAAATGGCAACCCCATTGGGCGTACACCATCTTATATCTATTTTTCTTCGAACGATCTCATCGCAAATAGCAATCATTCTTTTTTTCGAGAACGTCAGATTATCATCATAAAATGCGATCTCTCTGACGCCATACTTTTCGACCAAAAAAACTATCTCATCAACAACCTTCTGGGAACCATGCATTCTGTAGGTATGCTGCCAAACGCAATGGATAGCACAATAAACGCAATCAAAAGGGCAACCTCTGCTTGATATAATTACTCCGCACGGAAATCGCATTGAGTGCTCCCGCGTGTATTGATCGTTGAAATAGGCCTCCATATTGACAAGATCTCGCGCCGGAAAAGGAATGGTATCCAGGTCTTCTATAAACATGCTTGCTTTGTCTCTAACAGCTCCGACGATTCCTTTAATCATCACCCCGGCGACCTGAGACATCTCCTTACCTTCGGACAGGGCATTTACCGCCTCAGCCAAAACTCTTTCCCCCTCCCCTTTTACCACAGCATCTATATGGTCATCTTTCAATACCCCCTCTGGGAAAGAAGAAACATGGGCGCCGCCTGCGATTACAAACACATTTTTATCTATTAATTTCACGATTTCAGCAACATCGTGGAGACTTTGGTGATAAATAGAAAACATGGAAGATATGCCTACCAGATCAGGCTTGAAATCTTCCAATTCCTTCTTGAGCAACTTCTCAATATCCGCCTTTTGTGAACGCCCGTTAAAACCCGTTTCAGCAAAAACATCGAATATTCTGACCCTGCAAGATGAATGCTCTCTGACATAAGCAGCCAAATACATAAGCCCCATAGGTTCAGTACGACAGAACTCTAACGGCCGGATCAGCAGAACATTTATGATTTTACTCATATAAGCGTCCCTGGTTTGTTTTCTGCCGGTCGCAATCTATTCATTCGCGGCCTTTTAGACTGATCCTTTTTTAACATACATTTACCTTTACAGCATTCACCGCACGTTTCCAGTGGAGCATTGCCAACAAGAAAGCCATAGTCCGGGTGCGGTCTATACCTGATCTATGGGCTTCTATAATGCTTACCGCCGTTTTTTTATCTATTATATCGCTGATAAGGCTTACGTTTTCTCGCATAAACTCCTGAATCCGGGCATCCCTGAACCACCCAATGCTTAAATCATAAGTCGCATAAGGCGTATGCCGCATAAAAGGCGTCCAATAAAAAGGTGGGGCTTTAGGAAGCATCTTTTTCATATCAAAGCCGTTCTCCTCTGAAAAATCAAGAAGCTGCGGAAAGTTTTTTGCAATTGCATAGCGATGCCAGTTCGAGCCGAGTTTCCAGGTATTGTCCAGATTCCAGATAGCGCCTATCCATTTCCTGCTATGGTAAGGCGATCTCCAATTGCCGGTTGCCAGGTACATCTTGATGCCGTTAGCGTAGAAATTCGGCACTCTCTGCTCGAAATAGAATCTGGTAAGACCGGGAAGGAATTGTTTGTGACATAACCTTGTCAGCTGTTTTGCGCGGTTTGATGTTCCGACAGTATCAAGCTGGCTGGAAAATTCCGGAGCTAACCCGTTTAGCTCATTGTCGGCAAAAGTATGGTGCCTGCCAAGCTTAAGTTTCCAAAACAACGCAAGAGAATATTCGCCAAATATGTCTGCAAACTGCGCGAGACAGCCCTTATCAAAGTAATAAGACCTGGCAAATTCACCAAGCGTGCCAACAAAGAATGTGCGGTTCTTTTCTAATTTTGCCTTAAGCGGATAAAGATAGGTGTGCCAATGACAAGCTGGCTTGGTCCCGTTGGTCAGTGTTGAAATTTCAGCGCTGTTAGCAACAAAATCCTGCAAATCGAGAGTAATGATATCGTGTTTTAATCCGAATGCATCTGCAATTCTCCGGGTAACCTGCACATCAGAGCACTCATCAGTGCCAGTAGTGATCAGATGCGGTTTTATTCCCTGCTTAAGCATCGAGCTTAAGATCACCCGTGAATCAAATCCTCCTGACAAAGAAAGATATGGAGCATCGCCTGCCCAGAAGGCTATCTCTTCATTTAAAGCTGCTAAAGCTATATCCGGATCGGACTTTTGCCTTGGTATTAAATCAATATATGAATTCGGTTCAAGGCCTATCTTACCATTGTGAAAGTGTAGAACGCTACCGGCAGGAACTTTGCGGATATCTTTATGCAGGGTCGCATTATCAGTTAAGTTCTCCAGCTGGCAGAGATCCCCCAGTGCATTCCAATCCCATTTCCAATCTAGCCCGCTTTCTCTTAAAATATCAACGACTTTATCGCTGTGGTAAAATTTGCCGTCTTTGAGAGCATAAAAATAGTGCATTGCTCCGACCGGGGAGGTAATGATAAGGCATTCATCGCTGTTTTCGATAATCAGGGCGTATTCGCCCCGTAGATCCCTAAGCGCATCGGGGCCTTCAGAGAGAAACTTTTTCAGCAGTGCGCTCTCATCCAGCTCGCAATAACCTATAAGTTTCAGGGTATAGGTAGAATAATTATTGCTCATGGTTATCTGATTTTTTAGCGCTTTATTCTCTCGTCAATCTTGTACTCTTTAAAGAAGCGCTTAGCAGATTCCGGCCTTTGCTTTATGTCTTTAATAACTATACCGGGCCTTAAAAAGACCCCAACATCTGCAGCGATGGCCTCGTTTCCTGCTTCATTATATTTGATATCGAGAAAGTCCATATTTACAATAAACCCGTAAGAAATCGTTAACGCCAATAGTATACACAAGGCTATCTTGCCCGGCCTGCAAATAAACACCCAAACAGGGACAATTACAAAAACAAGAGCCAGAAGATATGAGATCTGGGCCGGAACCTTAAAAAATAATATCTCGCAAGCAACTATTATCGCCAAGGCTGTAAAAAACAGGGGGCCTGATTGGATTTGGAGCTTTCTTTTAAAAGCTCTCCATATTATAAATCCTGTAAGCATTATAAAAGGCAACAATCCAAATAGGTATATATTTTTATACACAAAGCGGACTAGATGCCCGAAGAACGTAAAAGGCCCTGTATCTTTATACTGCAATAGAAACCAGAAGCTCCTGCCGTAGGCCAAAAAGATCGGAATAAACAGCGCGGCAGTTAAGACCGCGGTTAAAAGACCTGAAATTATTAACCGGGATAGGCCCTTAAAGTCTTTTCGCCTGGCGTTCATATATAAAAAATAACAATATACAGGAAATATAACCAGTGCATTTGGCAGCCGTGATGATATGGCTAAAGCAAACGCTAACGACGCAAACAATTGTTTTCTTCCAGCCAATAAAGCCGCCCCGGCCATGCCAAAAAATAAACTATATACACGGTCTGTTGAAGACGATACCTCAATGATAAAATATGGGCTTAAACCTACGATAAGCGTTATTAAAAAAGCGGCGGATATGGAAAATTTCTTTTTCAACAGATGCCAGAAAATATAAAGGGTGCCCGCACCAAGCGCAGCTGAAATAAAATTGCTAAGATAATGCCCGCCTATAAGCGAAGACCATCCGATAATAACTTCGGGCACAAGGTAACCCGGCTGCCTTGAAGGAAAATAGACGCCATTACATATCAAATTTTGCCCGGCGCGAATCATCATGTATATATCCTCACGGCAACCATATCCCGAAAGGCCTATAAGATAGTAAAAAATAAACAGCGCAGGAAATAAAAATAATGACAGGTTTCTTTTATAGGAATTCATAGCCTGTTCTCCTGAATTAAGGTGTGTGTCCCCTTAATGCTCCTTAATGCTCCCTTAATGCTTTGTCTGTTTCGCGGTCGGGGCGGTAAACATTACCTTGCCCTTGCTCGCGAATAGGCAGCCGATTAAGAGGTGCCAACTCCTGCTTTGCCGTGGGCTTTACACAGGAAGTGATTTGCTTGATATAAGCTCCTTCTCCTTGAGCGCACCTCTGCCACTTCTTAAAAAAATAATCCTGATTAGCCGATGTAAACTTACCCCAAACTCTTTGTGAAATTGTATCAAACGATGTCTGTCGTGGTTTAAGATCTTTATGAGAAATATACGGACAGATGAGATTTGCTATTTTTATTCCTGCAAGATAAGCGCGGGCTGTGTAGTCCATGTCCTCAAAACCTATGCCTGCAAACATTTCATCAAATGCGCCTATCTGTTGGATGGCCTTTTGGGAGATGATAAAATTTGACCATGTGCTATTTAAGAGGGCGATATCTGCTTTTTCCCATTCAAGTGATTCAGCCCAGCGCCTTAGGTAAGGATAAACCTGCAGGTCATCATTAAGAATCAGGGTTGCGCTTTCTTGGCTTACTCCTAAGATCTCATTCCATAGCCTTGCACAGCCAACCGGCTTATCATGCAGAATAAATGAGTGCTGCGATCTTAAATCTGTGCATAGTTCTTTAGAGAGCTGGCCAAGATATCTTTGATGCGCAATACTATCAGAAAATCCATTCACAGCTACAATAATTTGAACATCAGGAAAGTATTTACATAGCGCCAAATACAACGGCTTAAAGTACTTTTCATAACGTTCGATGTATGTGGTAATACCAATTGAAAAACACCCGCAAAGATCTTTTTTAGGCTGCATGAAAAATGCTGGTATACATCGTTTCACGCAATAGGCAATGCTATGCACAATTTTATACAAGTAATAATTAAGATTTGCTCTTGTCATTAGATTTAAGATTTAACCATCTATACACGTAGAGACAGCTCCGCCCCTTGAGTCCCAATTTAATAAAAAAACAAATAGAAACCTTATACTAAATCTACGCTATATGTATCTACAACGCACTGCAGCGATGCAGCTATAGCATCTACTGATATGACAAGCGTTGTATTCTTTTGTCGTTTCTCTTTTATATAACCTTCACAGCCTTTTAAGGGGCCTTTATTAATGCTTACCCTATCGCCTATCTTGTAATATGGGCAAGGATCTATCTTAAGATCTGTATTAATGAGAATTTTAATAGAATTTATGACTGTTTCATCAATAGGGATATAGTTCTCTTTAAAGTGGACTATATTAACTACCCCTTTTTGTGACAGGACTCGTTTTTTCTCTGTAAGATGGAATTTAGCAAAGCAGTAGCTTTTAAAAAGAGGTTGTTCTATATATCTTGTTCTGTCAGACCATCTCTTTTTAATAGATAAGGTAGGAGTAAATGCTTCTATGCCAGATTTCTCAAGTTCTGATTCAACGAGTTTCTCGTGGCGAGACTTTGTATAAAGCGCATACCAAATATTTGATAATATATCAGACATATGCATCCTTCTAGTATATGTATTATATTATAACTTTTATATAGAAAAATCAAATACTAAAATTAAAAATCAGGGATAATATAATTGTGTAAAAAATGGCTGGGACAATGCGCTGCTTGGATAGATATTATCTAAGGGTTTAGAGCGTTTGGAGCACCTTCCTTGCGCTGGCTCTGTTTTGAAACAATGCGAAAGATTGCCAAGAATATGCCGAGGTTTATACCTATCTGCAGGCCTATACCTGAACGCAGTGTTATATCTGTGAGATTATGCAGGGCAAAGATAACTATAGATAATATCATAGAGGTTCCTATGATATAATAGTATCTATCTTCTGCTATCACAGAAAAGGCCTGTTTTATTCTTTTAAATATATGAACCAAAAATCGTAAGAAGAAGAACATCCCTATAAAACCTGTCTCTGCCAATACCTGGAAATAGATACTATGCGCCTGCATGATGGGCAAAAACCTTGTCTCCTCTATGATAACCCCTGTTTTTTTGATTAAAAGCCCGTGTAATCCAGGGCCTACTCCCAGAAGAGGGTTTTTAATGGCCAGGATCAGGGCCTCTGCATATAGGATGAGCCTAGTCTGCATATTTGCAAAAAGCTTAGTTGGTGAAAAAACATTGAACCTGGTAGAGAATTTGGTACTATGCTCAAATAGCCACAACAAAAATCCCGAAACCAGCAAGATAACAATAAATGCCACGCTTATCCTTTTCTGTGCCGTTAATGTTATAAACCAAATAACCAACAGTACAACCAGCGACACCATAGCGCTGCGTGAATGTGTGCGGAATAGCAGATAAAATAGCATTGTAGATGTAACCAGCGCTAACATTTTTTTAAGGAAGTTGCGTGAACCTACCAGCATACCTATGCATAATGGTAGTATCGTGTTTATGGCAGCGGCTACTGTATTTGGATGAAAACCAAATGACAAGCGGCTGTGGGCATCAATCGTTGATATATCTGTAAAATATAGCTTGATGCACACAAGAGCGATAAAAAACGTAGCTACTAGATAAAGGTTTAAGGTGATTCTTATTTTGAGTTTACTATTAAGCACATTTGCCGCTATAAAGCAGGCAAATGGTATCTCTGCCCATTTAGCAAGCTGGAATATGCCCATTTGCACCCCTGTAGGATATGAATTTAAATGGAAAAAGAAAGAGGCGGTGGCTATTGCAAAAAATGGCATGAACTTACATAGTATATCTTTCTCGCTTAGGTTATGCCATCTTCCGCGTAAAAGCGCTGAAAATAGATAGAATATGCTTACCCCGAAAAATACTATTACCAGATAGCTGTATACCGAGAGCAAAGGCTGCGAAAACTTCTCATAGATTGGTATGTTGATTATTATAAACGTGGAGATAATAGCCACGGGATAAGCCCCTGCTAAAATAATCGCGGTTATTAGAATCTTTAAGAGTATCTTGATAGCTTTCATTTTGCTTTCTTATGAAATATGCTGTTTATATTTTAGTATATACATGCTGGGAAAACAAGGGATTTTTAAGAATATTACTGCATTTTCAGCGCTTGCAAAAAACCCACTGAGAGTTATTCTCAATGGGTTTTTAATATATGGCGGGGACGACGGGAGTATAACCCGTTTTCCCTACTATATTCTACTTATCGTCGATAACTTTGTCAATCTTTTTCTTTCTCTCAAAGAACGTGACAGAAACGTGGCAAGCCATCACTCAGCAAGAGCAATCTCCTAATCATATCCTATCTAACCTCTGCAATTTACTAATATTCTTATTCATCTGAGGCCTGAATATATGTGCATATCCTTCTGTAGTACGCATCTCTGAGTGTCTCATCTGCTCCATTACCTCTCTTGTATTTAGGCCTGCATTAAAAAGATAACTGCAATGGGTATGTCTCAATTCGTGTAAGGTGCTGATGCTGCTTATACCTGCTTTGCCTAACGCTGCCTTTAGCCTCCTTATAATCTTTCTTGTCCTGAAACCAAAAGGTTCTCCATCCTCTTTGGTAAAAACATATTCATTCTTTGCGTGCTCTTTAAGAGGTTGTAATACCTTTGTTAGGCCGTCGTGTATGCTTATGTAGTCGGGTTTTTTCTTGCACTTCGGCTTCATGATCCATAACACCTTATTCTCAAAATCTATATCTTGCCATTTAAGCTTAATTAGTTCAGTAAATCTAAGGCCAGTATGTATAAATGTATAATATATCGGATAATAAGAAGGGTATTCCTGCTTTGCTATCTTCATAAATAGTTGATACTCCTGCGGAGTAAGGGCATTCTTCTGCTTTGCGTCATTTACTTCTACCTTCCTGCAGCCCTTGGCGGGGTTTTCTTTCATCAGCTTATGAGCAATAGCAAAATTAAACTGCGTAAGCAGGTTCTTTAAGTGATTATTGCAGGTGTTGGCTCTGTCCTGCTTTATTTCTCTTAGGTAGGTGATATATCTGTCTATTATGGCGGTTGTGATATCTGATAATAGGGCTGTGCCTGAAAAGCGTAAGAAATTCTTAAACTCATTAACAACGCTCCTGTGTGACTTAAAGGTTTCATAAGGGTATCTTGCCTTGTAGTGCTTTAGGAATTCATCACTAAAGTAAGAATATGGCATATCACTTACTACCTTCTCCCCATCTTCGAGTTTCCTGTATTCAATAATGCGGGTCAAGAGCTTCTTCCTCGCAAGCTCTCTATCATCTGTCTTTGCGCTCTCACGCCTGCGCTTACCACTGGCATCATAATACCATAGCCACCAGCAGTTGCTGTCCGGACGCTTATATATATCACCAAACCTTTTGGATGCCATTGCCTCTTATATTCTCCCTTATTGCCTTATCAACCTCTACTAATACAAACCTCGGCTTGCCGTTAAATCTATAATAGGGTATCTTCTCTTTATTGATGTAATAGTAGATAGTACCAACTGGCAGGCCTATAAACTCCGCTACCTCTTTTACTCCTACGTATTTTTGCATTGGTGCCTCCTTTCTACTCTTTTGAGTATTTACTCATTGATAAGTAAAAAAATATCCTCACTTTTTCTCGCCTCTAATGAAACTTCTGATCCACTCAGTGATCTTCTCTGCTATCGTCTTGCCTTCGAGGGATACTTTTGCTTTAAACTCGCGGTGTTCTTTTTCCTCTATGTCAAAGTTAATTCGCTTTTTCATTCTGAAATGAGTATATCATCATTTGAGTAAGCTGTCAAGTTTTTTCTTGACATTTTTTTATTTTTTTGTTATTGTACGGTTCAACCTTGAAACTTCACTCTTTGTAATGTAATATTATTGTGAGATAACTCCCCTATTATTCGTTTCGACGAATAATAGGTTAAAAAAAGCCGCGTTATTTGCGGCTTTTTTGTTTTTTGAATACCGTTGGGATATAGTAGTGCAGATTGATGAAAGACTTGCAATGATTCTTTAAATCGAAGCATGAATGCGAATCATCCTGGAACGCGGCTACTTGCATTTTAATGCCATGTGATTTTAAACACGTTAAAATTGGTACGAAATCGCTATCCGTGCTAACAAGTATAGCAGTATCGTATTCTTTTTTTATCCCTAGATTAATCATATCTACTGCGATTTGAACATCAACACCCTTTTCTACATAACCTGTCAAATCTTCCGGGGTAATTATATCTTTTATTTTTTTGAAAACTTCTTTCTTTAATATAGTTCGTGTCTTAATATATTTTCCTTGGCTTATATGGAGATTGGGGATTGTTTTGCGCATACCCTCTACATATATCTGTTGTAAAGAAGCTGTTTTCTCGTTAACTTGCTTTACAAATGGCGAATAATAATATCTTACCTGCTTTAACTCTCTATTAGAACAGCATAATGTGTTTGCCAATTCCTGAATATCTATCATGTGAGTTTTATAAAATTCCCACATTCTGTGAAAAAGATTGTTGCCATCAATAAATACGATTACTTTCTTCATATTGTTTTCTCCGTGATATAGCCTATTAGTAAAAGAAGTCTGACCCTATTTTTCGCTATGTTTTTAGAAATATCAAACGTTAAAAACCTTTGGTTCCATTACTGCCTATCTGAAAAAAGCAGATCATTATAATATGACCTTATATTATCAGTGTTTTTACCTCTCCCTATCGTTAAGGCCAGTTTTTAATAAAATTAAGATATAACAGTAGTGGTTTATCTTTCCTTTTTTACTTCTTTTTTTCTTTCTCTTTGTTGATAATGTGAATATCCTGGTAAATTATACCGCACGCGTTATCTTTCAAAAGTATAAAGAATAGGTAATTTTTTTATATCGCATCTCATTTGTAGCGAAAGGGTCAAACCCCTTTTCCTCTTGATGCAAAAGAATCTCGAAGCCTTTCTTCTTTGTTATCACAGTTCTCATCTCTTCAGCAGCATCCATACCTCTAAACAATCCTCCCCTGCTATTTTCCATTATTCTACGCTTAAATATACCAAAATTCCCCGCTCTAAACAAACAGTCGATTGTTTGACATGTGATAGAATCAGCTCTGCATCATGGGGTCGCTGGCTAAGGCTGGTTAGAAACTGCCTTGTAGCCTGCTAACCTCTAATCGCAAGAGAATTTTCAATAGTCTCAATTTCTTCTTTTGTCAGGCCGTAGAGCTTGTAAACCATCTGATCGATTTGGCGTTCGTATTCTTTGACTTTTTCCTTTTTTGCAGGATTTTCTAAAGAATCGCTGGATTTGGTAATAGCCAAGATTTTATCAACAATTTCAATGAATGGTTTTTGATCTGGTGCAGCAATTTTCTTGATAGGAATTTCTGAAAGTGGTTGCTGATATAATTCTAACATTTCGCCTTTTCTTTTCCCTCGATAATACAACCAGAGATAATAGAGCTTAGAATTAAGTAGTGCTAATATATATTTTAGAGAAACGAGTTTATCTTTTTCTGTAATAAAATAAACATCCGCACTTGCATACCACGATATTTCATTATAGCCAAAAGTGTTTCGTGGACTCCGCTGTGGTACAACAATTTTAGGATTACTAAAGTCGATCTGCCTAATTGTAAACGACCACCAATACCCAGCGGCGATTACAGCACGTAGACCATTATCATTAGACTTCCTGCCACGCAATATTTTCTCGTATCTTGAAATGTGCCTGAATATATTAGGGATTTTATCGAGATTTATATTTTTATTTTCAGGATAAGAGATATTAACTAAAAACAAATCCGGGCATTCTTTAGTATGCCATCTAAAAATATCAGAGTTTTTATAAAAAGAACTTATTTTGGAGCACTCAAAACTATTCAAGCCCAATTTCTTCATCTCATCTTTGTTTATAATGAAAATACCCTCATTCTTATCCAGCTTTAACGAATATTTTTGAATATAATTATTACTAACTTTGTCAGCGCCAGTATATAGTCCAACGTTTACATTGCATAATGTCTCTAATAATACTCCCTTCCGTTTAATTTTGTTGATAGCTGATTGAGTCGGATCACTACTGTCCATAGAATTGCCCACTAATCTAATGTAATTTTCTTCCCCATCATATAAATCTTTTTGAATAACCTTAAAATAGTCTGTATCATTGTCTTGCTTGCTTACTACGCTTTCCAAAATTGCCGATGTAGCATCGCCCATGTGTTTTGTTATACAAGTATTAACTAAAGCCATACTATCTTGCCCCTTAGTCAAAATTGAAACCATATTATGTTGGCCTGCTGCTGGTTTAAAGATTTTAAGCTCATTAAAATTAACAAGCATTTTGATAATAGAGCGATTTTTAAAATCTTCTCGCAGTTTTCGTGCGCCGCGGGCTGTCGGATAATAATTTGTTGTTATATATGCGAGCACCCCACCATTTCGTAAATAATCCAAGGCAACATGGAAGAAAAAGTAAAATAAATCCATCTGACCCTGATAAAATCTCTTTCCCAGAGGTGAATTTTTAATTTCTCTGAACATGTCCATGTGCCCCTTCTCCCCAACATACGGTGGATTTCCAATCACAATATCAAAACCACCATTGCGAGACACGATCGGGAAAAAATATCTGGTGTCAAAAAAACCAACCAGTTTATTTTCAAATATATTTTTATAACTATCCCAAAGGTTATTTATGCGCAACCGATCTGTATCTGACTTTTCATTTTTTTGAGCCAACGCTTTTTTGAATTTTTCCTCTTTCACATGGCTATATGATTTCAGGATATTTTCGAGTTCTTTCTTTGTTTTATCGCTGACCAACTGCTGTAATTTTCGTGCTGTTTCCAATTTATGCAACTGATCAACCGGCGCAAAATATTCGTCGATAAGTTCTCCTAATGCATCTGCAAACTCATCACCAAATAGCGGACTATCAAAAACCGGTGGCTTTATAAGCGTATTGGCGCAGACAAATTTAAAATCAAGGTTTGGCAGCGGTTCAATGCCTCTATTTGGGGCGTTATCATCAACTTGCTGATCGACAACAAGCGTCAGAAAACATCGCAATCGGGAAATATCTATGGCAATAGGTTGAATATCTACCCCGTGGATGCACTCTCGAATTACGCCAAGTTTTCTCACATAGGTGAGACTGTGTCTTTGAAGCTGTCTGCGTATTTCGGGCGGAAGCTTATTTAAATAAATTAAACAGTCAGGATCAAGAACGCCAAGCATATGCACCAACCTCTGGAGAACACCGATCGGGAAAGCGCCCGAACCGCAGGCAGGATCCAGAACTGTAGTATTGTGGATTGCCTCAACAAGAAGCTTCTGCTCTTGCGGATCTATGGGATGCAATGCATCATCTGCTAGATCATAGGATGAAAGAGCGCGTATCTTCTCTTCAGATATTTTTGTTTTGGTTTTTAGATGCGCAACAATTGACTCTTCTACCATAAAATCCACAATCTCACGAGGCGTATAGAAGCTACCCGTTGATTTGCGTGCGCTCGCGCCTGTTTCCGGGTTCACTTCAGCTAAAAGGTTTTCAAAAATTCGGCCCAACATTTCCGGATCAATGGAAAGTTCGGTATCAATTGAAGTATTTTCGTCTATGGTGAAGTTATATTCCTCAAAAATTTTAAATAATTCAGAAAACCAAACATCAGGAACCTTCACAACGCCGCGTCTTTCGCTCATTCCGGTAGTGCGGTTGAATTTATGATTATCTTCCGTATGATCTTGAAACAACCCGCCATTTAGAAAAGGTACTTTATCAAATAATTCTGAAAGAGAAATAAATTTTGGTCGAGAGGGTTGGGGTTTGTTAAGAACTTCAAAGAAAAGTGGCACACATACTGAATGATAATAATCCCTAATATTTTTTACAGCAGAAACAGATAGAATATCAGACGGTATAAGAGGATTATTTAGATGCCCTCTTTTTTGTTTCAAAAACCAGCAAAAGACCAACCGGCCGATAAGGCGAATTGCAAAATTTGCATTGACGGCATCATTTGCATCTCCAAGTTTAAGAGTCCTTTCAAAAACCACCGCCTTTCTGCCTTCTCCCCGCTTTCCTCCGACAAGTTTGGAATATTGTGTCGCTATTTGAGTGAAAAATTCCTTGCTAACTACCGCCAAAGAAAACTTATTTTCCAGATCAGTAATTGAGTCAATGGACCCTTGTAGCATTTTTGAAGGTGTTGCCACTTTTGCGCTCGGTCCTAAGACATAAGAAAATCTACGGGGATTTGATACTGATTCTCTTATTCCGTCTTTTGTCCTCGTAACTTTAGTGGTGACAAGAGAGAGTCGCCATTCTGAAGAATCGTCTGAAATATAGACAACCAACGCATTAGACCGCGCATGACTTTTTAGCACCGCATAAGTATTTTTTGTAATTTCGATACGAGCGTGAAGCGATGATTCGATATTGGCTATAAAAACGACCAAATCCAGTTTATTTTCACTAGCTTCAGCGATTTGCTGGATTGATTTAAAGCCGGTGCGCGTTTCGGATCGCTTTTTGTCTAAAGAAAGTTGCGGAATAAGCCCTTGTATAAATTCAACAAAAGCTTCTTCGTTATATTTGTTTGTAAAAATAGAATTTATCATATGCGGTGTTCTTGAGTAAATAATAGAAGATTTAATGATTTCGCTTCGACATTCTGTCTATCCAAACTAACCTTCACTTGTTGTTCCGGCTCTATCTCAATAATGGCCTCCATTAATTGATCTTCGGACAAATCGGTATTTTTTGCGAGTCTTATTATAGCTTTGAGTTGACCTTCCGAAAGGTCATCAAGATCACTGACGACTTTCATTAAATCATCACAGTAATTTTGATACTGAGATTCCCGAATACTTCGTAAGATATTTACAACATCTGTCCGGTTTCTTGACATTCGTCCCATAGGTGGCTTTTCAAAAAGTTTTTCTTTTATCGTATTAAAAACAATTCCGAATTGATCATCAGTCTTCTCGCCAACCTCATCCTGATTTGCGGCAAAATGATTTAATACTTTTTCTGCATCAACCAGCTCAGCCTGTCCGCTGGCTTCAAGCGCGTATATTTTATTTTCTCCTCGAATACCAACTCCAACCCCTACCTGAATATTTCGGTTTTTTCTAACAATTCTGGCTCGCATTGGGATTTTTTTTGCGTTTTCAATTGTTTCGTTATTTCTTTTCGCTTGCTCGTATGCTTCTCGGTGAGCGATATCCCAACTCTCTTCCTCGGTTGTCGCTTTTCGAAATTCATCAATGAAAAAAGATTCAGGGGTTTCATCTTCTGTGAGAGTGCGCGAATCATTACCTACCACAGAATTAAAAATTTGCATCTTTAATGTTGAAACACCTCTGATATTCGTTTCCTTCTCTCCGGGTCCAGTAGGGAAATAGTTATCAATAAAAAGCTCATTAAACATTTTTTTGTCTATTCTATTGATACGACCTACTCGCTGTATAACTCGTGTTGGATTATATGGAATATCATAATTAATAACTCGTCCCGCCCTATTTAAATTGACACCCTCACTCAAAGCATCAGTCGCAACAAGTACCCTAAAATCATTGGACTGTTTATCAATTGGGATTCCGGCGTCAAAATTCTCTCTAACTATTTTGCGATCACTCTTACTATTTTTTGCAGTATAAATTAATGTTGAAATTTTAGCCTTCTGAAGTTCTTCTCCAACATACAATACGGTATCGGTATACATACTAAAAACAACGATTTTTCGACCCGGATCACTGGCTAGATGTTCTTGGATATCTAAAATGAGTTGTTTCAATTTAGGGTCTGGCATTGATAAAAACGGTGATTGCAAACCAAACCACTTTTCATAAATATCTGTAAGCACGCTGATATCGTGCCTAAGTTCAGGCACAAATTTTTCATTGAGATCTCCAAGCTTAACGAAAACAATCTTCTTGCTATTTGTGATCTCAGTGTTTGCGAATTCAACCTGTTCTTCCAAATTAATCTCCTCCGTATCTTCTTCCGGCATCTCATCCGGTGACGGAATATAGGCTTTCTTAGAAATCGGTACTAGTTGTTTTTTTTCTACCCAATCAAGAATTTTTTGATGTGAATCTATAAATTTTTGAAGAGTGCTCTTAAATGCTGCCCTTGAACTTTCAAAACGCATGACCAAAAGTTTTCGCATAAAGGAAGCCACGTTCATTTGAGCGGTTCTAATATCCTCTAATGCCGGATACTTTTTAGCGAAATCTGCAATATCTAAAGCATAGGTCGTAGGCATGTATCGCGCGCCTGTTAAACCACCTACAATTTTAGAGTCTGGCACAATTCGCTTTATGGTTTCAAGGTATATATTGGTAAACTCACCTAATTTATACTCCCGAATAACCGGGTCTTTCATTTTTGAAAATTCAATTTTTTGGGCTTTCAAATCCTCTCTATATCGAGTAATTTTTTCAAGATCTATCCTAGAACGCCTAATTATAATAGGTTCAAGTAAACGTCGCAGTTCGGAAGCTATAGCATCGCGTTTGATATCTAATTCTTTGCGTTGTTCTTTGGTTATAGCACCATTGGCTTGAAATCGTCGAAGCGCTTTATATCTATTTGCAAGCTCAGCAAACTTGGCTGATAAATTTTCTACGGTTCTTAAAGTAGCAGCTCCGGGGGTTTGAAAAAGTTTAATCAGAGCAAAAATGTCACTTGGATCATTATTAAAAGGTGTTGCCGACAGTATTAGAACCTTGTTCCCGCTGTTACTACGGGTTAGTTGATGGAGTAGTTGATAGTCTTGCGTATCCTCATTTCTATATCTGTGTGCTTCATCGAGAATAAATAATATAGGTTCCGTAAAACTTTTATATTTATCGTAGACCTCATCAATTTTCCCAGAGCTAAAGACCTTTGGCCCACGAAGTTTAAATTCTTCAGCATAATCCTCCCACATTGAAACTAAATGCGGAGGAGCAATAATTATCGTTTTTAAATCAGGGCAATTTACAGCAATAGTGCTGGCTATAATACTTTTCCCAAGACCGACAACATCCGCAAGAATAGCACCATTATAATTTTTCAATCTTTCAATTGCCATCTTTACTGCATCCATTTGATATGAAAGATTAAGATATTGACCGAGCGTTGCTTGTGATGCGCTCGTTACGTCGATTTCGTATTCGGCACCAAATATCTCATCAAGAAGTCGGACATACATAAGATACGGAGTCGGTACCACGTTCATCCAAAGCTCATCTTTAAATTTTCTCAAAAACATGTCTGATTTCCCTTTTTCTTGAATAATAATATTACGCGCATCAGACCATCGCTCAGAAAATTTATTTGAATATTCCTTATATTTCTCTTCTGTGTCAAAGGTTTCGTTTATTTCCTGTTGTCCAATTAAGCCATTATAAGTAAAGTTACTCGAACCCATAAATACTTTACCGGCGGTTTTATTATGAATTACATAACATTTACCATGGGCTTGCGTTTCTGTCATTTTAATCTCAAGTGAACCATCTTCAAGTTTTCTTTCAAGAATTGAGTATGATTCCTGCGATTCTGGTGCATCAAATATTGATGTTTGGTTTGCAAGTTTTTTTATTCCTTCTCCAAAAGCCCTGACTCTTTCCTGTTTCGAAGAAGGAGTACTTCTGGGCTGGAACGGATCGAGGTTTACCGATGATTTTTTCATTGATTCCATGATTAAAGTCGGTATTGCATCTGGATCAATATAAGAACCAACTAATATTCGCACTTTAAGTTTATCAAGTTTTTTTGACAAAAGTTCAAATCCACAAAGATAAAAATACCCAACTTCAATATCGAGAGCCACTGTATTAGCATCTATAGCATCTGATATGGCTCGATAGAGATTATTATGATTTCGATTGTCGATAATTTTATTATTTGTTGACATAATTTTATTTCATTTAACCATCAAGTGAAACGCCGATGATGTCCGCGATTTTCTTATTCTGTCTGTGAAATCTCTTATTAATAATATGGCTCACCGCCACACCCGACATCTTTATGTAAGATATCGTTAATATTTTTAGAGGCTTGTTCAAACATTAAGATTCCTTTTCTATGTTAATTCGCTTCCCGGTGGCCACAATGCCCCTTCAAAAACTTCTCAATATGAAAAGCCTAAATTTTATTCGGCTTGGCCTTGCCGTTAAGCTGACCTTTCGCAAACATATTATACTACGGCAGGCAGGCAAACAAAAGCAGAAAATTTATATCTGTCTTATTGGAAATCCTGGCACACTTTTGGCTGGTTCCACCACCAATCCACCAGCAAAAACACCAAAATAGCGCTTTTTAATAACTATCCATACCTTGATTAGCGTTGATACACCTGTATATATAACTACCTGTTTTTTATAGGGGCTATGGAATATTTTGATGATATAGATGAAGTTTATTAGGTATGCTTAAAAGACCTGGCGGAGAGGCAGGGACCAGAGCACATTTAAGCACGAAATAGCCATTTCACCACCAGAAAAACCACCAAAATATCATCGCTTCTACTGCCTAAATGCTTCCTAGACTAAATACACCAAAAATTGCAACTGCTATAATTCCAATAAAAAATAAACAGAGCTGGCATCTAATCAAAATTACTAGGGCTTTGTATATTTTTTTCATTGCTCTTTCGGTCGCGATATTTTTAGTATCAAATATTTCCCATATTTCTTCGATGGGTTTCATTTCTCCGTTAAAACGATATTGACTACCTTTTTGAGCTAAAGCGTATATATTATACTCGTCTGTATCAACTAGTTCATTAAGATTATGCACTGCATAGTTAAGCCTAAGTTTTACATAGATAACACCTAATATCATAGAAATAAACAATAATGCCAAACCAATAATCAGCATCAATTTCCAAAACGGTTGTGCTTCAGGAACGATTAAGCCTGCTGAAAAAACCATAGCACCTGTTGATAAACCAATAACCCATTTAGATAAACTAATGTACCCCTGGTTTATCTCTTCTAAAAGCTTTTCTTTCGCACTGCATTGATAAGCATGAGAATTAGATGGCTCCATTTTCTGCTCCCTTCTGATAGCTTATTATTTTACTTTTGGATATTTATTATATCACATCAAACTACTCAAAGCTAATATTTTCGCTTTACCCTCTGCTGTAGTATGTTAATAATAGCTCAATAGCACATTTATGTCCTTCTACCCTGCGTCTTCTAAGCCAAATCGCACCAAAAAAGCACCAAAAACACTAAAACAGTGCTATATGGAACGTAGTAATACCTTGATTAATGTTGAATAAGCTTGAAATATAATTACTTGATTTTTATAGGGGTTATGTAAATTATGGTAGGATTGTGATTAGATTTACCAAAATACTTAAAAGCTATGGCGGAGAGAGGAGGATTCGAACCCCCGGTTCCCCTTTCTCTTTAAAAGCTATTTCTCTATAAATTTCAATCTTCTTCTTAAGCTAGACCATTGTACCCAATCTTTCGTTTCATAAGACAACCGTCCAGCTACAATGCTGGGGGAAATAGCTATTTTTTTCGCAAACGCCTTAATTGCGTTAATAGAAAAGTCTCCTTGTTTCCTAAACTCTAAATACTCATTTTTAGAAACAAGAGTATTGCGCGCAAATTCATCGGCTTCGCTTTCCTTTTCCTTAAGGAGATTTTCATCTTTATTGCTAAAATCTACAAATTGCTCCTTCTTTCCATGTTTTAAAATATGGCCTAGCTCATGGAAAAATGAAAACCAAAAAATATCATCGTAACTACCTCGTAAGCTTAATTGCACTAAAGCATTATCTGTATTTAACCATTTAGTAGCTCCCGCCACATATGTGTTTTTAAAATAGGGCGTAAATACTACTATCACACCAAAAGAAGCGCAAGTCTCAACAAGTTTTTTGCTAAATTCTGTCGCAGGTTCCATTGTCAATAATCTTATTTGGTTAATAGCATCGTTCAACTTGTCTTTGCTGAATTCTATTGTTTGTTGCTTCTGTGCTTCTATTTCTCCACACCTCAACCACGCAGCCAACGATTCCTTGTTTATTTTTTTCTGTTTTGTCTGTCTAAAAGCTATTGCGTGGATTTTTGGTACAAAGTTTAAAGAGCTAACACCAAAAAAATTGAGAAGATTAACAACTCTCTCTTTGGGGTTTCTTGTTTTTTCAACATAATCCCAACGAGCTAATTCGTTATAGCATTCAAAATTATGTAGCAATGATATTTCTTCTCCAAATTTTCTCTCTGCCTGTAGCCTTACTAGCGTTTCTTCGTAATTCTTTTGCAAATTATTCCATAGAGTAGGGGATGTACCAAAAACTGCTCCTAGCTTTATTGCTGACTCGGGAGTAATTGGATTTTTACCTTGAATAATTTCATTGATGGTCTTCTTGGTTAACCCTGTTCTTTCTGCTAAATCAGCTTGTGTCATTTTTATGGTACTTATAGTATTTACTAAGGTCTCACCAGGATGTATAGCTATATTAGGTTTATAGTTATTATCAGTCATTGTTTCCATCCCCCTCTCTTCTTCGTTTTTAATGGTAGTCATGACATGGCTTATTAATCTGGATTTTTGTAACAGTCTTCAGGTCGGCTGTGTTTCCATTTAAAGGATATATTATCATCCTATAAGGATCTTTTACGCTAAGGGCAAAGTGACCTTTGAGTTTTCCGGATAAAGCATGCATTTTTACTTGGGGCAATTTCCAGATATCGTTCAGATTCTGAGCAGCATAGAGTTCGTTTATTCTGATCATTATCTTTTTTGCCTGTTGGTCGCCGTACTGACTAGCTAATTTTTTGCGATCTTCACATTCTTTTTTCATATTACCAGTTTTGAAAACTATCTCCATGGTAAGCCCTTCTCACCTCTATGCTCCAATCTATTGTAATCTTAGGTTTTATTAACCTTATAGGTTAATTATTTTATCATACCGTGGCTCCTTTGTCAAGTGAATTCCTTGGCCCACTGATAAAGGGGTATCTTGATCTTTGCAGCCTTGTTCTCTTTTTTAATTTTAATGATCCAGGCTTTAGGGAGCCATGCTTTTTTGCCGTCAAAATCAACAAGAATGGCTTTTTTGGTCTCGTGGATAAGCTTGACCTCTACCCAACTATAGTCAGAGTAGCCATATGGAAGGCTAAATAGGGATTTTAGGTTGAACATAGGGGATCCTTTTGGGGATTGCTTCGCTTTGCCCGCAATGACGAGCGTCTTAGACGTTCAGCACCGAACTGCATCCAAGCTGGCATATCGTATTTTTGCTGGGATTGCTGGTGCTTTAGATTCTTCGCCCTTTTAGGGCTCAGAATGACAGAGCGGCGTTTAATTGATAGCTCGTTTACTGGAAGATCCTGTAGTTCTGCCCATATTTTAGGTTTTTTGTTTTTATGGCCGCGCACCATCACTTTATTAGTGGTTATAAGCCGCATATCCTCTAATTCCTGCCGGGCTTTGTATATAGTAGGCGCTGATAGGCCTGTTGCTTCCTTTAAGGCCTCTATGCCATAGCAACTTTTACCTTCAGCGCCGCCTGATAATACATATAAGATATATAGTTTTGCAGCTGAAGCTGACATTTGACTTAAAAAACCAAGGTTTTTAAGGTCCCTGTCTATCCATCCGAATGGGTAAAATTTTCTCATTCTATTTGTCTTTTCTTTATTTAAACATACTAGAGAGTTAAGATTTTTAACAATGCTGTGCTTAAAGCTGTGTTAATAATTTTAACAATGCTTTTTGGGATTGCTGACTATAGGTAGGTTTGGATTCCCGCTTTCGCGGGAATGACAGTGGACAAAACGTGACAGGAACGTGACAAAAACCTTAGAAATACCAAGGTTTTAAAGGAAATAAAAAACCCTACCTATTGTCTTATCGACGATAAGTAGGGTTTGTGAGGAAAATTACTCTCCTCTAAATTATATGGCGGGGACGACGGGATTCGAACCCGCGATCTATAGATCGACAATCTATCGCCTTAAACCAGCTAGGCCACGCCCCCGCAAATCTCAAATGCTTCTTGGAATTTCCTATGTTTTCTTTCTAGAAATTGCTCCTGACTAACACCATTATACATATAATTAAATAACTTTATCGTATCTGACTTGCTGTAAGAAAGCTGCCAGCCGCCACGCTTCGAACTTATTGAACCGTTTCCCATGCCAGCTCTGGCTACCAGCCTATTGGCTAAATCTATCAAAAATGTTTCGTTACCACAAGTGAATTTAACTTGAAAGCAAAAATATTTTTTGCCGTGTCTATTTTTACGTTTATACCATCCATAAGTAATGCATCCGTCGCCATCAAAATATCCTCGCACAAAATGGTTCAGGTATCTATCTGGCACGCTGGGAAATTTTATACTTCTATCTTTTTTAGGTGTCAACCCTAAATTTAATAAATCATTGTACATATCTTTGCTTCCTATTTGGAGCCAGTATATATCTTTCCAATTATTATTCGTTCTTCTTTTAAGCACGATTCTATGCCTGGATTGTAATATCTCTTTAACTTTCTTCAATAATCCATAATCCGTGGATACAAAATTAAAATATTTTGATTTGCCAGAATTTTCATACATGCAGCCATCGGCAACAAAATACCCTAGAACATATGCCATATCGGATGACCAAGTTTTAAAAAAATCTACATTCACACCATCCCTTGTTCTCTGCAGCCTTCTATCAGGGCCGCTGTATCGATGTTTCTTCTCAAGTTTTCCTGTCTTGTAAAGCCAGCTTGTAAGGTTTTTATCAGTAATTCTGCTGCAACCTTGCGTAGGAACCCCTAACACATGAAACCACCTTGTAACTGTCGGGCGAGGTACGTTTACTATCTCTGCAATTTCTTTATGCATTATGCCCTCGCCAAAATGTAATTGATACAGAAAATTATCAATACGGCAGTTAAGTTTGCCCTCGATCTCTTTTACTCTTGGTGATTTCTGTAACTTAATCATATCTTTCCATTCTAAAGCTAAATTGGTGGGCGGTGTAGGATTCGAACCTACGGCATCCTGTGTGTAAAACAGGCATTCTAACCAGCTGAATTAACCGCCCTGATAGAGGCTATATTATCCACAAAGCCCTTGGTGTTGTCAACTGTTTTTACATCTTCGGGAGAGCAGTCATTGTAAAGACCATGACAAACAACGCGACTGTTTCTATAACGCCTAAAACCATAATATAATTGCCAAACCCCTTGCCTGTCTCTGCCAGCGCGTCTGAAGCGCACGCAGCTGCTTTACCCTGCATCCACGCAGAGCAACCTATAGCAAGTCCTGCGGCGGCACCGAGTAAAATCTGAAAAATATATGACTCAGGCGGCAAATTTGCTGATTTTATCTGATTTTTTAAGATAAAACCATAAATGGTCTGCGACAGCGGCGCTCCGACAAAAGCAATTAATATAAATGGCGCCATCTTGTTTTGAGCGAATGCCTTTTTCCATGCCCCTATTGCCGCCATGCCTGCTATACCAGTACCTAGCGCGGATCCTACTGCTGCAAAAGCCAATGAAAGCCCCATATCTCCTAGACCTTGTACCATAAATATACCCCCTTTATTCTTTAAACGGTGCGTATTCTTTACCTGACCAACCCATGCCCATCTGGCCGGAAAACTCAAGCATATTAAGCCTGATACCGTGGACTATAACTGCCATAAAACCAAGAACTATATTAAGCATATGCCCAAGAAATAAAATAATAGCAGCCGCCAACCCGCTAAATATGGAATTAAAACCGATCCCCATAACCATATCATTAAACGTGGACGCCAACACTACTGTTGCATACCCGACCGCAAACAGCCTTAAGTATGATACAATATCCGCAAATGAGCTTATGATCTTAAGCGGGATATTGGTAAGAGATAATGCTATGCCTTTTAATATGTTTTTTTGCGGGTCACTAAAAACCAGCAAAAATAACGTCCCCGTCAAAAGAAGCCCTAATGTGCAGCCTGGCATGGGCCTTCCTATTACAAGCATACCTGCGATAAAATATAGGGCCCACAATACCAATACCCAGCCAATTTCCGCGAGTACCTTTATGGAATTTAAAATCCTTAGGGCCACTATTATGTGCGCGATTGTTAAGTGTATAATACCTATCGTAAAACAGATAAATATCATGAGATTTTGATTGTCTGCGGCAAAACTGCTTATACTTTGAACGATTAGAGGACTTAAAAAAGGAAGCCGTGCTATGGCCTCTGCGCCAAACCATGTACCTGTGATAGTTCCCCATATAATTGTTGCCAAACTTAAAACATACATTAAAAAAAAGGGCTGCGCGGGGGCATGTTTAAACTTTTTTCGTATAATAAATGTGGCAAAGAGAAAAATTATTCCATACCCCGCATCCCCTATAAGCATGGCGAAAAATATGCTGAAAAATAAAAGGAACCATGCGCTTATATCGTATTCAGCATAACCGGGCACTGTGCTCATGAACTTGAACACAGGGCTTATAATCTCTATCCATTTAGGGTTCCTGATAAGTGTAGGGACATCTTCAGGATCGTCAGGTTCTTCTAGCAGATACCCGGTATGGTACATTTCCGCAAAATTTACAAGATCGTCATGCCTGTCTTTAGGCACATAACCCTGAATATAAGAGAACCCTTGTTCTTCCTGCATCCCATGCATTGCTTTTAAAAACTGCTGTTTTTTTTCTAACACCGCATGATGGCCCTGTATAGCTTTAAGCGTGTGCATCTCTGACTGCAGGCTTGTGTTCGCTTCTGCTATCTTTTTCTTAAGCGCTGTGTGTCTTTCGCACAAAGCGTCAAAGCTCATATCCGGCAAGGGTACACTTTTAAAGGGGAGTTTATCATCTGATCTATACGCTATTTGAGCAATATATACATAACCTTTTTCTTTGAGAATAACACGCACATCGCTTCTCTCTTTAGCCTGCTGATACTCTCTTTCGTTTGCCTGGTATAAATTTATACTGATGCCTTTTTCTGAAAGCGCCTTGATATCATCTGGGTTGAAACCGCCCCAGGGCCTATATTGATCCAGCTGCTGGCCTGTCTTATCAAATGCCTGCTCATGGGCTTTTAACTGCTCATGAAGCTTCAATACTTCCTCTATCTTTTTCTGCGGCTCTATTTTAATCTTTATTTCTTTGCGCACATCAACTGCGCGCCTATATTGCTTGAGAATAGCCGCCGCCCTTTCTGCCTGCTCGAGCTGGTTCGCAATATCGTTGATGTCAGGTGCTTGTTGCTGTTTTGAGCTTTTTAAGTGCGCGGTTCCAAAACGGCGCAGGGCCTCAAGCGCCTGTCTGCGGTTTGACTCACGAATAAACAGAGTAAGTTTTTTCATTTTTACTATCATGCTCTATGCTCTATGCTCTCTTATACTATGCCGCGGCGTGCCCCGAACCAAATTTATATGCCAACGTTAGTTAACAAAATTTGGTTCGGGGCGTGTTTGGCCTCTATCTTATGCTTGGCTATTTTCCCTGTCACAACAGCCGCTGTCTGCATATCGCCTAAGACAATGTTTATCTTTCTTATGTTTCCGCGCGACTCTGGTATCTTTATTTTTTCAAAAAGATTAACCCTTTGAGTTGTAATTCTCAACTCATCAGCTAAAAGCGCCTGTTTCTTTTTTAGAAGCAAAAGCTGGAACCGATGTTCTATCATCTGCTTAACCGCCTCAACACCAAAATCAACCCACAAAGGCATACGGACTAAATCATATTCATGAATATCAAATTCTACGCCTAAAAACAGAGGAAGGTCAATACCTGCTATATTCTCTGTTCTTGCCTGGAGCTCTTTTACCGATATAATATCTTTTAAGGATAGATCATCGCCAAATACGGCAATCCAGCGGTCAACGGAAATATTGAGGTGGCTTATCTTGTCCTCTAACCCCTCTATTGAATGCGTTGTTTTCTGTATCTCAAGCTGAAGCTGTTGTTTTTTTAATGTAAGGGTAGGGAGATACCTGGTAAAACGCCTTAAGGCGTCTTTCTGGATTTTTAACTCGTTTTTTGTGTATTTTATCTTTGCCATAAATTTTATCTTATGATTGGCCTCGCCCGGATGGGCTCGGCACTCCCTTGGGCATTTCGCCCTCGGTCGCTTCTCCACCTGTGACAGCTACGGGGCCAGCCCCGAACCAAACCTGCTATGCATAACTTATTCATATAGGTCTGGTTCGGGGCCAGAATTTTTCTATCAGCTCTGTGCGGAAACTTGTCTCTTTAGGGTTAAAGCATTCTGCCAATATTCGCCAGCCATTATCAAGCGCCTGCTCAAGGGGTATATTTACCCGTAAGTCCATCATCTGCGACTCAAACAGTTTGCCGTACTTAAGAAGTTTGTTATCCCACTCGCTCATACGGAAACCCATGGCCCTTTTTTCTTCCGCTTCTTTATATTTCGCGTAAAGCTGTATCATGCCGTCCATAATCGGACGGTGATCTTCGCGCGTATCTTTATTGACAAGCTGCTTTAACCTGCTTAATGAGCCGAATGGCTCAATCCGGCCGTTGCGCAGATAAAACTGCCCTTCTGTGATATAGCCTGTGTTGTCAGGCACAGGGTGGGTAATATCATCGCCGGGCATGGTTGTCACAGCAAGCACTGTAATTGAACCGGCCCCTTCAAAGTCAACAGCCTTTTCGTATCGGGAAGCGAGCTGGCTATACAAATCACCAGGATATCCTCTGTTTGACGGGACCTGTTCCATTGTAATAGCCATCTCTTTTAAAGAATCCGCAAAATTTGTCATATCCGTTAAAAGCACTAATGTCTTTTTTCCGTCTAAGGCAAACCTCTCGGCAACAGCAAGGCACATATCAGGGACCATGAGCCCTTCGACAATTGGGTCTGACGCGGTATGAACAAAAAATATTGACCTTCCTAACGCGCCGCCTTCTTCCAGTGTTGTTTTAAAATATATATATTGATCATACTTAAGCCCTATGCCTCCTAAAACAATAAGGTCTACATCTGCCTGAAGGGCTATTCTGGCTAAAAGCTCATTATACGGCTCACCTGAAACAGAAAATATGGGCAGCTTCTGTGACTCAACAAGCGAGTTAAACACGTCTATCATTGGTATGTTGGTTTTTATCATGTTACGAGGGATAATCCTTTTTGACGGATTTACAACAGGGCCCGCGACCTCTATCATATTCTCTGATAACATAGGGCCTCCGTCACGGGGCATGCCGCTTCCATTAAATATCC
>Ga0268281_1000408_pt1 | contig 32493 bp, 38 predicted proteins | sample saktaG_10_FD_190134 | JGI IMG/M metagenome (GOLD analysis project Ga0268281, IMG submission 190134) | Saline water microbial communities from Sakinaw Lake, British Columbia, Canada - sak_2011_5_24_50m | ecosystem: Environmental > Aquatic > Non-marine Saline and Alkaline > Saline ...
ATTATGTTGAACGATACAGAAATTACTAATAACTACTGGTGTGACCCGGGTATTGCTGCCCAAAGCATTCTTCTGGGAGCAACCGAGAAGGGATTAGGGGGGTGTATATTTGCCTCGGTAAAAAGAAATGAGCTAAGGTCTGCCTTAAAAATTACCGAAAGATATGAAATTCTGTATGTATTGGCTATTGGTAAACCTAAAGAAAAAGTTGTGCTTGAAACAGTTGGACCCGATGGAGATATTAAGTATTGGCGGGATAACCAGGAAGTCCACCATGTTCCCAAGAGGCCTCTTGAAGAGATTATTATCGATTAAAAAGTAAAAACTTTGACAGAATAGGACTGTCGTGTTACTATTTTGATAATGGTAATACTAATAGGAGAAATTAATGTCTGATATAATCCGTTTCGGAGTATCCTTAGAAAAAGAATTATTGGAAAAATTTGATATACTTATCAAAGAGAAGAAATATTCTAACCGCTCGGAGGCGATTAGAGACTTAATCAGAGAAAATTTAGTCAAGAGAGAATGGATAGAGGGGAAGGAAGTTGCCGGAGCGATTACTTTAGTCTTTGACCACCACAAGAGGGAGTTAGTAAACACCTTAACTGATGTCCAGCATGATTTTCACCAGCTGATTATTTCCAGCCAGCATATTCACCTGGATCATGATAACTGTTTGGAGATAATTATAGTAAGAGGAAAACCGATAGAGGTAAGAGAGCTAGCGGATAAATTAAAATCAACCAAAGGGGTAAAATACGGAGCTTTATCTATAGCTACTACCGGGAAGGAGTTGGTTTAAAAGAAAATTAGTTTTCGGTTTTTAGTTAACAGTTTTCAGATTTAAGTTTTTTTTGCAAAGGCTGAGAGCCTTATATTTTTTTACCTTTCGCGTAGCACGAAATTTGAAATAGTATATAGCAAAGAATAGCGTGGAGCGTATAGCGGATAGCGTATAGAAGTAGGGGCTTGATTTATCAAGCCCGCAAAACTCGGGTCGAATAAATTCGACCCCTACATTTAAAAACAATATTTCATATAAAAAAATGGGGATGTATTGCCATATGCCCCATAATGTAGAGATACGGTGTTGCCGTGTCGGAAAAATAGACAGGCGGGACGCCTGTCCTACGGAGGGTAGACACGAGGTCTACCCCTACCTATAACTCATTCATTCTCTACTAATTTAATTGGAGAATTGGTGAATTGGTCAATCGGCAAATCGGAAAATTAAAAATATACAGGAGGAAAGATGTGAAGAATTTAAAGGTTAGAATGGTTTTATTTTTTGTGACAGTATTTTTGTTTGGTTTAATAAATTCGGTCAGTGCTCATTTCGGGATGGTAATCCCCTCTGATGATATGGTAACCCAGGATGACAATAAAAGTATTAGTTTAAAAATACAATTTATCCATCCCATGGAAGGGCATTATATGAATATGGATAAACCAGCACAATTTGGAGTTTTGGTTCAAGGTAAGAAAATTGATTTACTAAATACCCTTCAAGAAAAAAAGATTAACGATTGCACTACCTGGGAAGCCAATTATCAGATAAAACGTCCGGGTGACCAAATATTTTATGTTGAGCCACAACCCTATTGGGAACCGGCAGAAGATTGTTTTATCATTCACTATACTAAAGTGATTGTAAATGCCCTTGGTCTGGAAGTAGGTTGGGATGAAGAAGTAGGACTAAAGACTGAGATTATTCCCTTGACTCGGCCATATGGTCTTTGGACAGGAAACATTTTTCAGGGGATAGTAAAAGTTAAGGGAGAAGCAGTGCCCTATGCGGAAGTAGAGGTAGAATATTACAATCAAGATGGCAAGGTTAAATGGCCTGCTGACCCTATGATTACCCAGGTGATTAAAGCTGACCAGAACGGGGTATTCACTTATGCTATGCCCCGGGCAGGTTGGTGGGGATTTGCTGCTCTTAACGAAGATGAAGAAAAAATAAAACATGATGGAGAAGAAAAATCAGTGGAAATTGGAGCAGTGCTCTGGATCAAAACTTACGATATGGAATAATAGGTAGAAGGGAAATATTTATGCATATTTCAGAAGGAATATTATCTGCACCCGTATTAGTTACGGGTGCAGTTTTGACTGCTGCAGCAGTAGGATATAGTTTAAAAAAGATGGAACATAAGGAAGTGCCTAAAGTGGCAATCCTATCTTCTGTTTTTTTCGTGGCCTCTTTAATTCACGTTCCTGTCGGTCCTTCAAGTGTACATCTAATTTTAAATGGAATTATAGGGGTATTGTTGGGTTGGTCCGCCTTTCCGGCGATATTGGTTGCTCTTACCTTGCAAGGTGTGCTCTTTCAATTTGGAGGCATTACCACCTTAGGAGTAAATACTTTTAATATGGCCTTACCGGCAATTATCTGTTTCTATTTATTTAATCGGGGGATTAAAGGGGGAAAAAATTTTATTGCCTTAACCTTGGCCTTTGTTTGCGGATTTTTGGCGGTATTACTAAGTGGGATAATGTTGGCAGCTGCCTTAGTCTTTACCGGAGAACCTTTTTTGCAGGTAGCTAAATTGGTGCTAATTGCGCATCTGCCGGTGATGATTTTGGAAGGAGTGTTAGCTGTGTTTTGTATTGGATTCTTGAGGAAAGTTAGACCGGAAATATTAAATGTTTGATTGTAAGACTAGCATTTAATTACACAGATTAATTCAGTATATTTATAATATATCGGGGAGAGAAGATGAAAAATAAACCGTATTTAATTTTGATATTTATTTTTTTAATTATTATAATGATAAATATTTCGGCCTTTGCCCATAAAGTTAATATCTTTGCTTATGTGGAAGGGGGAAAAATCTATACTGAAAGTTATTTTAATGATGGTAAAAAGTGTGTAGATTCAAAAATTGAAGTATTTGATAACCGGGAGAATAAATTATTAGAGGGTTTAACTGATGAAGAAGGAATGTTTTCTTTTGAGATTCCCCCAGAAGATGCAATAGATGGAGATTTAAGAATAGTTCTTATTGCCAGTATGGGGCATCGGGCAGAATATATTATTCGGACCGGTGAATTAGGAAAGGTTGCGGAATTAATCGAAGAAAAAATTGAAGAACCCGTATCTGCAGTTTCTCCCGAAGTTTCTTCATTCGACTTAAAAGAAATTCAATTATTGATAGAAAACGCTCTGGATGAAAAGTTGGAACTGATTATGAGAGAAATGAGAGAGATTAAGAAATTTCAAGAAGATCGGATTTCGCTTACCGATATTGTCGGGGGCATAGGTTACATAATTGGTATTTTTGGAATTGCCGCTTATTTTTTAAGCCGTAAAAGATAATTTAAAATTATACTTTCAGGTGGTTGATTTGATCAAAGAAAAATTTTCAGAAGGAGATTCACTCCTCCATAAGCTCGATCCGCGAATAAAGATTATCGTAGCTGTATTCTTTTCAGTAATTGTTGCTGTCAGCGATAAATATACCACATTAATAGGTGCTTTATTATTTACTGTGGGGGCGGTGGCTGTTGCCCACTTAAGGACTAAAGAAATAATTTCACGTCTATTAGTAGTGAACAGTTTTATCTTTTTATTATGGTTGATGCTCCCTTTTACCTTCCCCGGTAAAAACATTTATACTTTAGGCTCATTAAATATTTCTCAGGAAGGCATCAAATATGCCCTCTTAATAACCATAAAATCTAACTCTATAATTTTGGCTGGGATTGCCCTTCTTTCCACTTCCTCAATATTTAATCTGATTCATGCCTTGCGTCATTTATATTTACCCGATAAACTAACCCAGTTGTTTTTCTTTAGTTATCGCTATATTCAAACTATTCACTTTGAATATATAAGATTGAATAATGCCATAAAAATAAGAGGTTTTAAAGCTCAGACTAATTTCCATACTTACAGAACTTATGCCTATTTAGTGGGAATGATGTTGGTTCGGAGTTATGACCGCTCCAAAAGAGTCTATAATGCTATGCTTTGCCGGGGATTTAAGGGAAAATTTTGGACCTTAAATCATTTTGTTTTTAAAAAATCGGATTTTGTAACCGGAATAGTGATGATAAGTTGTATTACGGGATTGGTGTTACTGCCATGAAAGAAAGAGAAAATGAGGCTGTAATTAAAATTGCTGACCTTTCCTTTGCATATCCTTCTCGGGATTATGTATTTAAAAAGTTTAATTTTAATTTTCTCAAAGGAGAAAGGATAGGTCTGGTTGGGTCTAATGGAAGTGGAAAGACCACTCTTTTCCACCTTATTATGGGACTTTTACATCCATCAGAAGGAAAGATTGAAATTTTTGGAAAAGAACGAAAAGCTGAGAATGATTTTGTGGAAGTCAGAGAAAGAATCGGCCTGGTATTTCAGGATCCCGATGATCAATTATTCAGCCCTACTGTGGCAGAAGATATTGCCTTTGGGCCTCTAAATTTGAGAAAAAATCATCGGGAAATTAAAAAAATCTTGAAAGAAACTTTGGAGACTCTCGGGTTAGCTGGCTTTGAAGATAGAATTACTTATAATCTTTCCTATGGGGAAAAAAGATTAGTTTCTTTGGCTACGGTATGGGCAATGCAGCCGGAGCTTTTATTACTTGATGAACCTACCATCTGGCTTGACGAAGAGACTATCGAAAAGATAGTTCAAATTTTAAACCGCAGCCCCCATTTGTCCTATATAATTATCTCTCATGATAAAAAATTTTTAGAAGAAACCACTAATTGTGTTTATCTGATGGAAAATGGAAAGATAAACAAGGCATAGTTTTTATAAATTATTTTCTTTTATTTTTTACCTTTCTCATTTCTTTTATATTATTTTTATTTTTGGAATTCATTTGTTATAATGAAATAAAACTGTTTCTTTGCGAGATACTATTCACGAGACACAAAATGGGAGAGAAAAAATGAAAATTGGAATTGTAGGCATGCCTTTAACGGGGAAGACCACCCTGTTTAATCTTTTAACCGGTCAGCACAAGGAGACTTCTACCTACTCCTCAAAGGGTACTAAAAATATAGGAATAGCCACTGTTTATGACCAGAGAATAGATTATCTAAGTTCCCTTTATCTTCCCAAAAAGACTACTTATGCTAATATTGAATTTGTGGACATTGGCGGAATTTCTCCGGAATTACCAGCAAAAGAGAAGGCAGAGATATTTAGCCTTATCCAGGATGCCGAGGCCTTACTGTTGGTAATAAGATTATTTGACGACCCGGTAGTAGCAAGCGAGAAAGACCCGATTGTTCAGATAGAAAATTTAAAGTGCGAACTTTTACTTAGGGATTTAGAGGCAGTAGAGAATCGGATAGAGCGATTAAAAAAATCTAAAAAGAAATTAATCCATGAGGAACTAATAGAAATGGAGATTTTAGAAAAATGTAACCAGGGACTGAGTGATGACTTCTTTCTCTCCAACCTTGAACTTTCTGAGGATGAGGCAAAAAAAATAGGCGGTTTTAGTTTTTATACCCTAAAACCGATTATTATAGCCTTAAATCTTAGCGAAGAACAGTTTAGATTGAAATCATACCCTCAAAAAGAGAAATTAGACCAGGTTATTCGAGACAGTAATATGGCCAGTTTAAATATCTGTGGTAAAATGGAGATGGAAATAAGTGAACTGGAACCAGATGAAAGGCAAATGTTTTTAGAAGATTTAGAACTGAAAGAATCGGGGATTGAAAGATTATCCTTGATATGTTATGAGCACCTGGGGTTGATATCTTTTTTTACCGTAGGCGAAGATGAAGTTAAAGCCTGGACTATTAAAAAAGATACGATTGCTAAAAAAGCTGCCGGGAAAGTGCATTCTGATATAGAAAGAGGTTTTATCCGGGCAGAAATCGCCAGGTATCAGGATTTAACTACCCTTGGTTCCATGCATACGGTAAAAGAAAAAGGGCTGCTAAAGATTGAAGGTAAAGATGCTATAATTGAAGATGGAGACATAATTAATTTTCGATTTAACGTTTAAAACAAGTTTTCAATATTTTCTCCAACTTCTATCCCTTATTTCCTTAACTAAATACTCTATACTATATACTCGATACTTATTTCTTTACGAGATACTAATTCATTCTAGCTCCTATTTTCTTTTTCTTTCTTCACTATATACTACATACTATATACTCGATACTAATTCAATACTTGACAAAAATATTTTTTTATATTATAATCACTACTAAAGTAATAGTAATAGTAGTAATTAAGCGAGGTGAATTTTGTGAGGCTCTCTACCAGAGCAAGATACGGTACAAGGTTAATGTTAGAATTAGCCTTAAATTTTGATAAAGGGACTATCTTTTTAAAGGATATTGCCAAAAAGGAAGAGATTTCCGAAAAATATTTAAGTCATCTGGTTATCCCCCTTAAGGCAAGCGGGTTGATAAGCTCCTCTCGAGGAGCTCACGGAGGGTATCAGTTAGCCAAATCTCCTTCCCAAATAACCCTCAAAGAGATTGTGCAAACTTTGGAAGGGGAGATAAGTTGTGTGGAATGCGTAAAAAATCCATCTGTTTGTCCCAGGGTTTCCAAATGTGCAACTCGAGGTATCTGGGAGAAATTAGATGAAAAAATTTCCGACGAACTTAGCTCAGTTACTTTAGAGGATTTAATGAACTCGCAAAAGGAAATAAACTAACTATTGCTATAGTATTTCGCGAATATTAGATAAACGAAAGAGGTGAAATTTATGAAAGTATTGATTATGGTTTTTGTAATATTATTTATGTTTCCAGTTCTTGCATTTGCTGATGTAGGGGGCTGTGGATTTATAGGGGGGTGGAATCAAATGATGAATTTTGGAAATGGAGGGATCTTTATGATGTTCATGTTTGCAATTGTTATTGGATTGATAATTTATTTTATTATCACTAATACAAAATCAAATAGATATACTGGGGGATTTAGCGAAACCTCTTTAGATATTATTAAAGAACGATTTGCAAAAGGAGAAATTACCGAAGAAGAATTTGAAAAAATGAAAAAAGCTTTGAAAAGATAACTAATCCCTTATATAGGATGTAAAATAGTTATAAAAAATTACAAAATAAAAGATTGTTTAGGAGAAAATTATGAACCTGTTGTCTGCTATCGGCAGTACGCCGCTTGTTGAGTTAAATAATCTAAATGGAAATTCAAAGGTAAGAATTTTTGGCAAGCTTGAAGGAAATAATCCTGGCGGCTCAATCAAAGATCGCCCTGCTTATTATATGATAAAAAAAGCAGAAGAATCGGGAGAACTTACCAGAGAAAAAACAATACTTGAACCTACTTCAGGAAATACTGGAATTGCCCTGGCAATGATAGGAGCAGCAAAAGGATACAAAGTAAAACTTTGCATGCCCGAATGTGTTAGCGTGGAAAGACAACGTGTTATCGAAGCATTTGGGGCTGAAACAGTGCTTACTCCGGCAAATGAAGGGACAGATGGAGCTATAAAGAAAGCCCGGCTATTAATTACCGAAGAGCCGGGTAAGTATTATATGCCCAATCAATTTGAAAATGAGAATAATGTTCTTGCTCATTATGAGACTACCGGACCGGAAATATTTTCCCAAACCAAGGGAGAAATTGATGTATTTGTAGCCGGCATGGGGACCGGAGGGACACTGATGGGAGTGGCAAAATATCTAAAAGAAAGAAAACCAGAAATTAAAATTGTAGGAGTTGAGCCTATAGTAGGGCATAAAATACAAGGGCTTAAAAATATGCAGGAGTCAATCGTTCCCAAAATTTACCACTCAGAAAAATTGGATGAGAAGATTATTGTTGAGGATGACCCGGCTTATGAGGTGACCAGATTACTTGCTACCAAAGAAGGTATTTTTGTAGGCATGTCAAGTGGTGCTGCAGTAGCAGGAGCCTTGCGTATAGCCAAAAAGATGGACTCTGGAATAATTGTAGTAATTTTACCTGATCGGGGAGATAGATATTTAAGCACTGCCTTATTCCGGTCGACATGTGGAAAGTGTCCACCGTAAAATATTGTGTTTGAAAAAATAAAGTTTAGCTATCTAAAAGGAAGAAAATATGGCTTTAGACCATAAAAAAAAGATTGAGCTTAATATTTTTGGAATGACTTATGCAATGTGTGCTGCAACAATTGAGAAGTCATTATTGAATCTAGATGGTGTTGTTGACGCGCAAGTGAATCTTGGAAATGAGAGCGTTGCAATAGAATATGACTTTTTAAAGATAAGGTATGCTGATTTGAACAAGGCTGTAAAGGACGCAGGTTACCAAATAATAAACGAAAAAGTTGTTTTAAAAATTGGAGGGATGACTTGTGCTTCTTGCGTAAAAACAATCGAAAATTCTCTCCTAAGATTAGATGGGGTCATAGAGGTTAATGTTAATCTTGCCGGTGAAAAAGCGTTTGTTATTTATAATCCAAATATTGTAACCCAAGCCGATATAAAAAGAACCATTGAAGAAATCGGGTACCAATTTTTAGGAGTTGAAGGAGAAGAAACAAAAGATTTTGAAAAAATTACCAGAGAAAAAGATTTAAAAGTAAAACGTAACCAAATTATTGTAGGATTTGCTACCGGTATTCTTATGTATGTTCCAATTAATTTACCTTTTCCGGTGGCCTACCTTATGTTATTTATTTCAACACCTACTTTTATTTATATAAGTCATCCTATTTTTACTACTGCTTATCGTTCTTTAAAAAATAAGAGTTTAAATATGGATGTAATGTACTCTATGGGGATAGGAGTTGCTTTTGGGGCAAGCGTTTTAGCTACTTTTAATTTTATACTTTCCAGTAAATTTTTATTTTATGAGACAGCAATTTTTTTAGCTACCTTTCTGACCATGGGGCGCTATTTGGAAGCGAAGGCAAAAGGGAAGACTTCAGAAGCGATTAAAAAATTAATAGGCTTACAATCAAAAACCGCTGGTGTTTTAAAACCCAACAATATAGATATAGAAATTTTATATTTTAGGGATTGTCCGAACTATAATAAGTCAGCAGAACGAGTAAAAGATGCTCTAAAGAAGTTGAATATCTCTGCTCCAGTTAAGTTAACAGAGGTAACTAAAGAGAATTTTAAGGATTATTCCTTTTACGGGTCACCAACTATTTTAGTGAACAAAAGAGATATAGAAGGAAAAATTAATAAATTGTTTGGATGTAGAGTTTACAATTATAATAATAGAAATTTTGTATATCCACCTAAAGATATGTTGGTTAGTAAATTACTCTCCATTTTTGAAGAACAGGAAATATCTATAGAAAAGGTTGCATTAAACGATATATTAATAGTCAAACCAGGAGATAAAATCCCTGTAGATGGTGAAGTTATTGATGGTGAGAGTTATGTAGATGAATCAATGATTACAGGAGAGTCCATTTCACCGTTAAAAGAAAAAGGTGACAAGGTCGTTGGGGGAACCATTAATAAAAATGGTGTAATAAGATTTATAGCAACTAAGATAGGAAGAGATACAATGTTATCTCAAATCATAAAACTTATAGAAGAAGCTCAGAGCTCAAAGCCACCCATTCAAAGAGTTGCAGATAAAGCAGTAAATTATTTTATTCCCACAGTATTAATAATCGCCATTTTTTCTTTTGTGGTCTGGTATTTAATTCTTGATAGTAGTTTTCTTTTCGCGTTAACTAATTTAATTTCAATTCTGGTTATTGCTTGCCCGTGTGCACTTGGCCTGGCTACTCCTACTGCTGTGACAGTAGGGGTGGGTAGGGGGGCAGAACTCGGTGTTCTTATTAAAAATGGAGAAGCTCTGGAAAGGTCGGAGAAATTGACCACCATAATATTTGATAAAACCGGAACCCTTACTAAAGGGAAACCGGAAGTTACAGATATAATCGGTATTGGAATTGAAAATAGAATACTTCTAAAATTCACCGCAAGCGTGGAAAAGAATTCTAAACACCCTCTTGCTGAGGCAATTGTAAAAAAATCAGTTGAGAGTGGCATTGAACTTCTTAGCAGCGAAAATTTTAATACTTTTGGAGGGAAAGGTGTAATAGCAAAAGTAGAAGGAAAAGAAATACTCATAGGTAACAGAGTCCTTTTAAAAGAGAAAAATATTTCATTGCCCGAAGTGGTTGAAAAAAATATTTTTCAACTTGAAAACGAAGGAAAGACAGTAATGTTGATTGCTTTTAATAACAGGGTAGCTGGTATGATAGCCATTACTGATACTTTAAAAGAAACAACCAAAGATGCAATTAAAGAATTTAAAGAAATGAAATTTAATATTTTTATGATTACCGGTGATAATATTAGAACTGCCAAGGCAATTGCTAAACAAGCAGGGATTGAAAATGTATTAGCAGAAGTCTTACCTCAAGATAAAGCAAATGAAGTAAAAAGACTTCAAGAAAAAGGAGAGGTAATTGCCTTCGTGGGCGATGGCATCAATGATGCACCGGCCCTTGCTCAGGCAGATGTGGGTATCGCCATAGGCAGTGGTACAGATATAGCCATAGAAGCCGGTGATATAGTACTTATAAAAGATGATCTTATGGATGCAGTAGCAGCTGTACAATTAAGTAAAAAAGTGATGTCGAGAATTAGGCAAAATATATTTTGGGCTTTTGCTTATAATACTGCTCTTATTCCAGTGGCGGCGGGGATATTATATCCATTTTTTAAAATTACCTTTAGACCTGAACTTGCAGGGTTAGCTATGGCTATGAGCTCTGTAACCGTGGTAAGTCTATCTTTGATGCTAAAGAAATATGTCCCGCCGGTAAAGAAAATTATAATATGAGAAGGAGGTGACTAATATGGCTATTGATCCGATATGTAAGATGGAAGTAGGTGAAAAGACAGCAAAATTTAAGAGTGAATATAAAGGAAAAACCTATTATTTTTGTGCCCCGGGATGTAGAAAAGAGTTTGATGATAATCCTGAAAAATATATTCGCAAAGAAGAGAAACGCCAACCACCAATGCATGGATGTTGTTAGTTTAAGATTAGAATGAACAAAAAATATATTTGATTAAGGAAAAAAATTAATTGCTAACAGTAGAACTTTTGATTACAGATAATTATAAATCTTCTTTAAATGAGCGGAGCAATTTATTTTTAAATTTAATTACTACTTATTCAATAGTATAAGTAGTATATTACAAATAATTTTTCCAAAATCCTTTATAATGCCTAAATATAGACAAGGATAGGAGTTATGATTATTTTTTATATTAAAAGGAGAAAAGATGAGAAAAACAAAAAACATTAAATTAATCGGTGTTTTGCTAATTATCATATTAATTATATTGGGCATTTCAGGTTGCAGTAGCAATAGTAGCGATAACAGCGAAAGATATGGCGTTAATATTACCGAAAAAAAAGTTGTCAGTGTAAAAGATATTTATACTAATCCAAGTGAATATCTTAACCAAACGGTCAGATTGGAGGGTAAGATTGTCCGAGAGTGCCCCTCAGGATGTTGGTTCTTTTTAGAAGATAATACAGGTACAATTTATGTAGACATTAATCCCTCAGGTCTTAGTATTCCTCCAAAAGTTGGGAAAAAAGTAGTTGTTGAAGGTGTGCCGGAGAATAAAAATGGGAGAATAACCATTATTGGGAAAGGAGTTGAATTTTAATGAAATTCTTTGTTCTTGCTTATAAGAATTTAAAACGGAAAAAGTCTCGCTCTTTTTTAACCATCGGTGGAGTAGCAGTAGCAGTAGCAGTTTTAGTCTGTCTTTTAGGTTTTAATGCCGGGTATCAAGAGGCATTAACCTCCGATGTCGATAAGATGGGATATCAAGTTCTTGTAACTGCCAAAGGCTGCCCTTACGAGGCAGCAACTAGGGTACTTAAGGGAGAAGCAGGTCTTAAGTTTATAGATGAGGATATCTATAAACAAATAATCAGCGATCCTGATATTGATAAGATTACACCATTACTCGTACAGTTAGTTTATGACCCAGAAAAAAGCGATGGTAAAGGGGGTTTTGATAGTTATTCAGGAATTGAAAGAAGTTATATGGAACTTAAGCCTAATGTAAAGTTAAAATCTGGAGAGTGGTTCTCAAGTGATGATGCCAATGAAGTTATTTTGGGATATGATAAAGCAGAATCAATACAAAAAAAATTACAAAAAACAGTCGGTGATAAAATATCAATTCCTGGGGAAGATACAAATTTAGTCATTGTGGGGATTTTTGAGAAGACTGCTTCCCTAGAAGATGGAGATTTCTTTTTGCCTTTAAAAACTGCTCAACGAATATTTGAAATAGAAGGTAAGCTAACTAGTATAGGTATTAAACTAAAACAAATAGATAGACTTCAAGCATTCGAAGAAAGGCTTTATCCTATCGCTAGTATTCAAGTAATCAGTATGAGTCAGGTTAAAGGGACAATCCTAAATCTGGTAAATTCAGCTAAAATTTTAATTATGTCTGTGGCCTTTATTGCCATATTTGTAGCTATTATTGGGGTTATTAATACCATATTAATGAGCGTCTTTGAACGGACACAAGAAATAGGCATTATGAAGGCAATAGGTGCTTCAAAATTAGATATATTTAAATTAATCTGGATAGAAACACTCATTATTTGTACTTTAGGCGGCATCTTTGGTTCAATTATTGCGATTTTTGGTGGAAATTTGGTGGAACTTTTAGTGAGAAAAGTAATGCCTTATGCCCCGGGAGGTAAATTACTCTTGGTTACTCCAGAACTTTTACTATTTTCTTTCTTTGGAGTAATAATTATTGGAATAATTTCCGGATTGTATCCGGCATTTAGGGCGGCCTCCATGAGACCTATTGAAGTAATAAGGAGTGGAGAATAATGAAAGATTTCGCCATAAGAGCTAATAAATTAAAAAAGATATATTCCTCTGAATTCGAAAAAATAGTTGCTTTAAAAGAGATAGATGTAGAGATTAAAGAAGGCGAATTTGTTACCATAATGGGACCATCGGGGGCAGGAAAGACTACTTTCCTAAATTTAGTTGGATGTTTAGATAAGCCCACTTCTGGTAGATTAGATATTTTAGGGTGTAACCCTATAGAACTTAATGAAGGAAAACTTAGCCGTATCCGAGTCGATAAAATTGGATTTGTGTTTGAGGATTTTTTCTTAATTTCCTCTTTAAATTCATTGGAAAATGTTCAATTACCTCTGATTTTTGCCAGAAATTTTAAAAATAATACTAACCCAGAAACACTCTTAAAAAGAGTAGGATTAGATCATAGGTTAACTCATTTTCCTAATGAATTAAGCGGAGGAGAATTACAGCGGGTGGCTGTGGCCAGGGCTCTAGTTAATAATCCTCAGATTCTTCTTGCGGATGAGCCTACCGGCAATCTGGATACTAAGAATGCCCAAGGACTTTTTGATCTTTTCCGAGAGCTTAATAGGGAAGAAGGTTTGACTATTGTAGTTGCTACTCATAACGTTAGATTGGGTCATTCAACTGACCGGATTATTCACTTAAATGATGGAAAAATAGAGCAGGATGAAAGGTTGGTAAAATAAAATGCAGGATAAGATAGTTTTAGAAGCAGCGAATTTAAAAAAATATTATCATCGAGGGTCAGAGATGGTCAGAGCTCTCGATGGGGTGGATTTTAAAATTATGGAGAGGGAAATTGCTTCAATTGTTGGTCCATCTGGTTCAGGGAAAACCACTTTAATGAACCTGATTGGTTGTCTTGATAAAGCTACTGAGGGAACTTTAAAAATTGTTAATACTGAAGTTACCCCTCTTGGGGAAAATGATTTAATAAAGATTAGAAGGGAAAATATTGGTTTTGTCTTCCAAAGGTTTTACTTAATTCCAAACTTAACGGTTAGAGAAAATATAGAGTTACCTTTAATTTTTGCCAAGAAGAGTATCAATGAGAAAAAATTATCAGTGTTGTTGGAAGAAGTAGGACTTAAAAGGAAAGAGAGAATTCAGGTAAAATACTTATCTGGGGGAGATAAACAACGGACAGGTATCGCTCGAGCTTTGGTTAATGATCCCAAGATACTTATTGCTGATGAACCTACTGGTAAATTAGAGACAGAAGTTAAAGGGCAAATTTTAGAGCTTTTTAAGAGTTTAAGCGAAAAAGGTCTGGCCATATGTATTGCTACCCATGACTTAGAATTAGCTCAGGCTACTCAAAGGATAATCCATCTTCAGGATGGGAAGATTGTTCCAAAAGAGAAATCCGATCTATATTATTAATAAAAACATATCTCAAAAAAGATAAATAAAAAGGAAAGACTCATGTCAAAAAATATAATCATTTTTATTCTGGTAGGAGTTATATTCATATTGGGAGGTATTTTGGTATTTAGTAATATTCAAAATAAGCCTTCTAATGCTACCCAAAATAATACCGGACCTCAACCAAAAATCCTGGTGTCAGAAGAAGAATGGGATTTTGGGAAAGTAACCCGAGGTGAAAAGCCTACCCATATTTTTATGGTAAAAAATGGGGGAGGAGGAGATTTAATTATTGACAGTTTAAAAGAATCTTGTGCCTGGCCTGCATAGAGGCTTCAATTTCTAGTAACAGCCTTAAACCGGGAGAATCAGCTGAACTTAAAGTATCCTATGATACTACTGATTATGTGGGAAAAGATGAAAAACATATCCATATTTATTCAAATGATCCTCTGGCACCAGATAAATGGATTAGCTTATATGTTGAAACAGAAGCGTTATCAATACCTAACCTGACCCCTGATTTAACTAACTAAATTAAGAGAAAAGGGGCTGGATTGAATTTAAAGTTAATCGAGAATCCTACAAGGGGGAAAATAAATGAATATAGTAGAAGAAATTAATAAATTAAAAAAAGAAAAAAATGCCATTATTCTGGTCCATAACTACCAGAGACCGGAGATTCAAGATATTGCCGACTTTTTGGGCGATTCGCTGGGATTGGCTAAACAAGCTGCAGAGACAAAGGCCGGAATAATTGTATTTTGCGGCGTCCGTTTTATGGCAGAGACTGCCAAGATACTTTCTCCGGAAAAGATGGTTCTTCTCCCTAGGAAAGAGGCAGGATGTCCAATGGCAGATATGATAACTGCTGAGGATTTAAGGAGGTTAAAAAAGAATCATCCCGACGCGAAAGTAGTTTCCTATGTTAACACCAATGCGGATGTAAAAGCTGAATCGGATATTTGCTGCACCTCTGCCAATGCAGTAAAAGTGGTAAAGAATATTTCTGCAGAAAAAATAATTTTTACCCCCGATAAAAATCTTGCTGCCTACTGTCAGAGATTTACCGATAAGGAGATAATTCCCTGGAATGGATATTGTCATGTTCACGAAAGGATAACCAAAGAAGAAGTTATTCTGGCTAAAGAAAATTTTCCTGATGCGCTTCTTCTTATCCACCCGGAGTGCAATCCATCGGTTATCGACCTTGCTGATGAGGTTTTATCGACTAGCGGGATGGTGAGCCTTGCGAAAAAATCGGACAAGAAGATATTTCTCATAGGGACAGAGGGAGGACTTATCTATCGATTAAAAAAAGAAAATCCGGGGAAGGAATTTTATAGTGCAGGTACAGCTAAGATGTGCCGAAATATGAAACTAACTACGCTAAACGATGTATATTTATCCCTCAAGGAGGAACGTTATCCTATCGAGCTGGCAGGGGAAATAATAAAAGCCGCTCAAAAAGCGTTAACGGCGATGTTGAAATATGTCTAAAGGTAAAGTGATTGTAGGAATGAGTGGCGGAGTGGATTCATCTGTGGCTGCTGCTTTACTTAAAGAAGAAGGTTACGAGGTTATAGGGGTGACTATGAAAATTTGGGATGGAGGGACTATTCCCAAAGAAGGTGCTCATCACGCCTGTTATGGTCCGGGTGAGGAAGAAGATATTAAAGATGCTCAAAAAGTAGCGCAAATATTAGGGATTCCCTTCTATGTTTTTGATCTGAAACAGGAATATAAAACTTTTGTCTTGGATTACTTTTCTCACGAGTACCTCTCCGGGAGGACTCCCAACCCCTGTATCAGGTGTAACCAGCAGGTAAAATTTGGCGCTATGGTTAAAAAAATCTATGACAGTGGTATTAAGTTTGATTATTTCGCTACTGGTCATTATATACGCGTAGAATATGATAAGGTAGAACATCAATATCTTCTTAAAAAAGCCAAAGACTTGAAAAAAGATCAGTCTTACTTTCTCTACTCTCTATCACAGGAACAGCTTGGGCATATTCTATTCCCCATCGGGGATTATACTAAAGAAGAAGTAAAAAAAATAGCACGAAACTTGGAGCTTGGCATTAATAATAAACCAGAGAGCCAGGATTTTATCACTGGTGGTTATTCCTTTCTCTTTAATAAAGTAACACGATCTGGACCTATTCTTGATCAGCAAGGTAAGATTTTAGGTAGACACAAAGGAATTCCATTTTACACTATAGGTCAACGCAAAGGTTTGGGAATATCAAGCGGGGAGCGGTTATATGTAACTGCCATTGACCCAAAAAGAGATGCCATTGTGGTAGGCACAAAAAAAGATTTGCTGGGAGACAAACTTATTGCGTCCGATTTAAATTGGATAGATATAAAAAAAATTGAGAAATTTATTAAAGTAAAGGCAAAGATAAGATACCGTCATAAGGAAGCCGAGGTAGAAATAATTCCTTTGGATAAAGGGAAAATTTCTGTAAAATTTAGAGAACCACAAACAGCAATCACTCCGGGGCAAGCGATAGTTTTTTATGATGGGGATATAGTCGTTGGTGGCGGCGTGATAGAAAAAAGGATATAAAAATGAAAGAAAAACTTGAACATTTAAAAGAGATTATAAAAGAGAAGGGTAGTGTAATGATTGCATTTTCAGGAGGGGTAGATAGTTCTTTAGTCGCAAAGGTTGCCTATGAGGTATTAGGTAAAAAAGCACTGGCAGTGACCTTGACTTCAGATACTTTTTCCAAAAGGGAATTGGAAAGTGCAAAAATAATTGCAAAAGAAATTGGTATTACTCATGAGATTGTAAAATCATCAGAACTTGGTAACGATGAATTCATAAAGAACCCTGAGAATAGATGCTACTATTGCAAGAAAGAGGAAGCTATAGTTTTAAAAAGGATAGCAAATGAAAATAGAATAAAATATATCACGGATGGTGTAAACCTATCTGATTTTGATGAGCATAGGCCAGGCATAAAGGCATTGGATGAAGAAGATATCATCCATCCTTTAGTTGAGGCAAGAATTAAAAAGTCAGATATCAAAGTAATGGCAAAGTATTTAGGATTATCAAACTATAATATGCCTTCCACAACTTGTCTGTCATCCAGAATTTCGTATGGTGAAGAAATAACTATAGAAAAATTGAAAAGAATCGAGGAAGCAGAATCATTTATTCTCTCTTCAGGATTCAGGCAGGTAAGAGTAAGGTGTCATAAAAACATTGCAAGGATAGAAGTAGAAAAAGAGGAAATAGATAAGGTTATTAATTTTAGAAAAGAAATAGTAAGAAGATTAAAAAAAGTCGGTTTCAAATACATTACCTTGGATTTGGAAGGATACAGATCAGGGAGTATGGATGAGATATTATGATTAGAGCGATAGGTTTGTTATCCGGTGGTTTAGATAGTACATTAGCAGTGAAGTTAATGATGAATCAAGGCATTGAAGTAAAAGCTTTGAATTTTATCACTCCTTTTTGTACGTGTACCAGAAAGGGTTGTAGGCATGAAGCAAGTCGTATAGCAAAAGAGTTTGTAATTAAGATGAAAGTAATCGCCGTGAAAGAAGATTATATAAAGATGGTAAAAAATCCAAAGCATGGATATGGAAAGAATATGAATCCATGCATAGATTGCAGGATATTCATGCTGAAAAAAGCAAAGGAATACATGAAAGAAATAAGTGCATCTTTTCTATTCACGGGAGAAGTATTGGGTCAGCGCCCGATGTCCCAACGGAAAAATGCGATGAAAATTATAGAAAAGGAAGCTGGGTTAGAGGGGCTTATTTTGAGGCCCCTATCCGCTCGTTTTTTAGAACCAACAATCCCAGAAAGAGAAGGATTGGTAAATAGGGAGAGAATGCTCAACATTAGAGGGCGCTGGAGAAAGCCCCAGATGGAGTTAGCAGAGGAATTCGGCATAGAGGATTATCAATGCCCGGCCGGTGGTTGTAGATTAACCGACCCACAATTTGCGAAGAGAGTGAAAGAAGCATTTAAACACCATGAAGATGGTATCCAAGATATGAATCTTCTAAAATATGGAAGACATTTTAGGTTACCCAGCGGTGCAAAGGTAATAGTTGGTAGAAATGAGGAGGAAAATTCCATAATATCCAGATTTGCTGAAGAAAAAGATTTGTTGATGGAAGTAGTAGGCTTTGGAAGCCCGATAACCCTTCTAAAGAATAGCTGTGATGAAAGAGATATTAAAATGGCTGCATCGGTTTGTGTTAGATACAGTAATTATAAAGGAAAAGCGGAAGTTAGGATAGGTTGCAGAGAAAGATGGGAAAAAACTCTTTTTATTGAGCCGATTAAAGAAGAGTTTAAAAAATATCTGGTTGGAGGAATCTCTACATGAATTTTTCTGAAATAAAGACAGATTTCCCAATTCTAAAAGACATAATTTATATGGATAGTGCGTCTACAAGTTTGACACCAGAGCCTGTTCTAAATGCAGTTTTAAAATATTATAGAGAATATAACGCAAACGTGGGACGAGGTGTTCACCGATTATCTCAGGTTGCATCGCAGAAATATAAGGATGCGCACAGGAAAGTTGCAGATTTTATCAGCTCGAATGAAGAAGAGGTCATATTCACGAAGAACACGACTGAAGCGATAAACATGGTTGCCAGTGGATTGAGATGGAAAACAGGAGATAAAGTGGTGACGACCCTGCTCGAGCACCATTCTAATTTTCTTCCCTGGTTGAGATTAAAAAGTTTTGGAGTTGCGTTGGATATTGTAAAGCCAGATAAAAATGGAAAATTTAATATATCAGACTTTAAAGAGGTGATAGACGATAAAACGAGATTGGTTGCGGTAACGCACGTCACAAATGTTTTAGGAACGATAACTCCGATAGAAGAGATATCCGCGATTTGTAAGAAGAAAGATGCTTTATTACTTGTCGATGGTGCCCAGTCCGTCCCTCACATTCCTGTAAATGTAAAAGAATTAGGATGCGATTTTCTCTGCTTTTCGGGGCATAAGATGCTTGGGCCAACGGGGACTGGTGTTCTCTGGATGAGAGAAGATTTTTTTGATAGGCTTGAACCACTCAATTTTGGTGGTGGTATGATCGATGATGTCTCTCTAAATGGTTATGAACTGACGAAAGGTTATGAGCGATTTGAAGGTGGAACACCGAATATTGCAGGTGTAATCGGGTTTGGGAGAGCTATTGATTATCTGAAAAAGATAGGTATGGACAAAATAAAAGACCATGAAGCGAAGTTGACAGAAAGGTTATTAGAAGGACTGTTAAAGATTAGGAGAGTAGAGGTCTATGGTCCTTTAAACTTTAAGGAGAGAATTGGAGTTGTATCCTTTAACATCAAGGACTTGAATCCCCACGATGTGGCATTGATGCTCGATGAAGCCTCCAGCATAATGGTTCGTTCCGGGCATCACTGTTGTATGCCGCTGGTGAAATATTTGGGACTTAAAGAGGGAGCAGTCAGGGTTTCTTTGTATTTATATAACACAGAAGAGGAGATTGATATATTTTTGGAGACAATCAATGAGATTGCAAAATGTTAAAAAAGTTCAACTGCCTCAAATTTGAGTCGAATAATTTCATTAAATCGATACACCAGGTCGTGGAAGAATTGCCGCTATCCATTTTTATTAATGGAAGGCATTTTGTCACCGCGATGATAAGCCCTCAAATGGTAAGGGAGTTTGTTATAGGGTATCTATTTTCAGAAAAAGTCATAGAAAATATTAAGGAGATAGAATCTTTACAGATAGAGGAGAATATTGCAAAAGTAATAATTAACAATCCTTTAAAAGTAGTATCAGTAAAAAAACTAATCGTAAGCGGATGCGGTGGCGGATCTTCCTTCTTGGATGAATTGAAACTACCAAAGATAAGCTCTAACTTGAAAATTGATGCTGGTGATATATTTGGTGGCTTAAAATTTCTCTTAAATTCTGATTTGCACAGGATAACGGGAGGGGTGCATATAGTTGGGTTATTTCATAAAAAAGCTGTAATATGCATATCAGAAGACCTAGGGAGGCATAATGCTCTTGATAAGGTCATAGGTTGTGGATTAATTAAAAATATCGATTTTAAAGAGACTTTTGTGGTATGCACAGGAAGAATATCATTCGATATGGTACTGAAGTGTTCGGTCGCGAGCATTCCTATTATTGCATCGAGAGGCGCTACAACGAGTTTGGCGATAGAGATTGCGGAGAAGACGGGTTTAACGACTGTTGGGTTTGTGAGAGGAAGAAGAATGAATATATACACGAATGGAGAGAGGATATGCAGGATAGATACTCGAGGCAGGTGATATTACCGAATATCGGGGAAGAAGGTCAGAAAACACTTTTAAAAAGCAGGATAGCCATCATCGGATGCGGTGCACTTGGAACGGTTGCGGCAAACAATCTTGTTCGGGCAGGAGTGGGCAAAATATCAATTATAGACCGAGATTTTGTCGAATTAAACAATCTCCAACGGCAGATACTCTTCGACGAAGATGACATAGGTATTCCGAAGGCGGTTGCCGCTGCTGAAAAGCTGAAGAGGGTGAATTCTGATGTGGAGATAGAGGCAATGGTTAAGGATTTAAACCATATGAACGCTGAGAAAATCATGAGTGGTGTAGATCTCGTATTAGATGGGACAGACAACATGCAAACAAGATTTTTAATCAACGATGTCTGTGTGAAAAGCAAGATTCCCTGGATATACACGGCTGCAGTTGGAACTTATGGGATGATGATGACCATCGTACCAGGGAGGACACCTTGCTTCAGGTGCTTCTTGCCCGATGTACCTGAGCCTGGTTCACTCCCAACCTGCGATACAGCTGGGGTACTTAACACAATACCGGTTATTATTGCATCGATCGAGAGCACAGAAGCAATAAAGATACTGCTTAAAGAGAATATGACTACAAATACGGAGAGTAATCTGATATTTTACGATGTCTGGAGCAACGCTTTCGAGAAGATTACTGTGATGCGAGATAAGAGATGCAGGTGCTGTGTCGAGCACAAATTCGATTTCTTGAATGCGGCAAAGAAAGAGATTATCACTTCGCTCTGCGGGAGGAATGCCATCCAGATAACACCAGCAAAATCTGCAGATATCTCCTTCAAATCACTCGCAGAAAGATTGAAACAATTGGGTGAAGTAAGGTTCAATAATTTTATACTGGTCTTTAAGGAAAGAGATAAGGAGATATCTCTATTCAAAGATGGGAGGGCGATTATAAAGGGAACGGACGATGAGAAGGTGGCTCGCTCCCTTTATGCAAGGTATGTCGGAATTTGATAAATTTTTTCTTTTATGTTTTAAAATTACTAAAATAATGATAATACTAATCTTGGAGGGGTAATGAAACTTTCTACCAGGGGGCGTTATGCCCCGAGAGCAATGTTGGACTTAGCACTAAATTATGGAAAAGGGCCAATGTCACTGAAGAATATAGCCAGAAAGCAAGAAATCTCAGAAAGATATCTTGAACATATAATGACCGTCCTCCTGTCTGCAGGTTTAGTACAGAGTACGCGGGGATCACGTGGAGGATTCAGTTTAGCAAAATTGCCTAAAGAAATTAAATTGAGCCAGATAATTCAAGTTGTGGAAGGGTCAATTTCACTGGTGGCATGTGTTGATGACCCAAAACTATGTAAGCGGGTTGATGCGTGTGTTACTCACGATATTTGGAAAAAAGCAAAAAAAGCAATGTTAGAAGTCTTTGATTCAGTGACCTTGGAAGATATGGTTAAAATGCAAAAGAAGAAATTATCTAAGCAAAAAGATCGAATTTATTACATTTGATTGAAAGTTTGGTGACTAAAAGAAAAAAGGAGAGAATAAAATGAGTAAAATTGTAAATGACGTAACTGAGTTAATTGGGAATACTCCCTTAGTAAAATTGAATAAGATAGCCAGGGATGTAGAGGCAAAGATTGTCGGAAAACTTGAATTTTTTAATCCCTGTGGAAGTGTAAAAGACAGAATTGGAGTAAGTATGATTACAGAAGCAGAAAAAAAAGGTCTTCTAAAAAAAGATTCTGTAGTTGTTGAGCCAACGAGCGGAAATACGGGTATTGCCTTGGCCTTTGTTTGTGCGGTTAAGGGGTATAGATTAGTTCTTACGATGCCTGATACAATGAGTATTGAGAGAAGGAAAATGCTTGAGGCATTTGGCGCTGAAATAGTTTTAACTCCGGGCAGTGAAGGAATGAAAGGAGCAGTTATAAAGGCAGAAGAAATTGTGAAAAAGAATTTTAAAGCATTTATGCCTCAACAATTTAAGAATCCTGCTAATCCAGAGATTCATCGGAAAACCACAGCTTTAGAAATCTGGAAAGATACAGATGGTAAAGTGGATATTCTTGTTTCTGGAGTCGGAACTGGTGGGACAATAACAGGTGTAGCTGAAGTAATAAAAAAGAGAAAACCATCGTTTAAAGCTATTGCTGTTGAACCTACCAATTCTCCTGTTCTTTCTGGCGGAGAACCTGGTTCACATAAGATTCAAGGGATTGGTGCTGGCTTTGTGCCAGACGTTTTAAACAGGGACATTATCGATGAAATAATCCAAGTAACTAATGAGGAAGCTATAATTTGTGCTAGGCGACTTGCTAAAGAAGAGGGGATATTTGCGGGTATTTCTTCAGGAGCAGCAGTTTGGGCAGCAATAAAGGTAGCTAAGCGGAAAGAAAACAAGAATAAACTTATTGTGGTAATTCTTCCTGATTTAGGTGATCGCTATCTTTCTACTGAACTTTTCCAATAATGCGATTATACAAATATAAAGATATATATTCATGCGAAATTTATATTCATCCTAACTTGTATTTAGGAGGTGGTGGAAATGTTATGGATCATGGATAGCTCCGGTTGGAGCATAAAGAATGAAAAATCTGCTCTTAGGAGCAAGTTAAGAGTATAAAGAAATGTGGTAGTGTAATTGTAATTTTTCATGGTAAAAAAAGAAAGGAGTTATCAAAATGGCTAAAACGATCAGCGAAATTAATGAAAAAATAGCAAAAGGTGATGCGGTTGTAGTAACCGCTGAAGAGATAATAGATCTGGTGGATGAAGGGGGAATTGAAGAAACAGCTCAAAAGGTAGATGTAGTAACCACAGGGACATTTGGGCCTATGTGTTCAAGCGGGACATATATCAATATTGGCCATGCAAAACCAAGAATAAAACTGGGAGGTGGGGCGTGCTATTTAAACGATGTCCCGGCTTATTGTGGTTTCGCTGCGGTTGATATCTATCTTGGCTGTACAAGTTTGCCTGAAGATGACCCTCGGAATAGAGTTTATCCTGGCAAGTTTGAATATGGAGGCGGGCATGTAATTGAAGAGTTTGTCGCAGGTAAGGATATAAAACTTATTGCCACTGCCTATGGTACTGATTGTTATCCAAGAAGAAAACTGGAAACCTGGATAAACATTAAAGATGTTAATGAAGCGGTGCTTTTCAATCCGAGGAATGTTTATCAGAATTACAATGTTGCAGTTAATCTTTCTAATAAGCTCATCTATACTTATATGGGTGCCCTAAAACCTGGATTGGGTAATGCTAACTATTGTAGTGCTGGTCAACTTTCTCCACTATTGAATGATCCGTTATATATAACTATTGGACTTGGAACTAAGATATTTCTTGGCGGCGGAGTGGGTTACGTTGCCTGGCAGGGGACCCAGCATAATCCGACAGCCAAAAGAAAGGATAATGGTACTCCATATGTTCCGGCAGGTACATTAGCGGTGATTGGTGATCTAAAACAGATGAAATCTGAGTGGTTGCGGGGGACTAGTTTCCAGGGGTATGGATCCACACTCACCGTGGGAATAGGAATACCTATCCCTATTTTGAATGAAGAAATCTTACGCTATACCGCAGTTAAGGATAAAGAGATCTATGCTTCAATTGTTGATTACAGCGAAGCCTATCCACAGGTTAAACCGGGTACGCTTGGCGAGGTTTCTTATGAGGAACTTAAAAGCGGTAAGATTGTTGTTCAAGGTAAAGAAGTTTCTACTGCACCGCTTTCCAGTTATTCAAAAGCAGTAGAGATTGCTGAAATTTTAAAAGACTGGATTAAACAGGGGCAGTTTCTGTTGACTGAACCCGTGGCATCAATACCTGGACCGGAATCGGGAATGACCTTTAAATTACTAAAAGAAAGACCAATTGAATAACAAATAAAAAAAAGGATGTAGGGTTGAAAGGAAAAATTATTTTCCAAACTTAACCCTACATCCTTAGATGGGAGAAGTCAATGATTTCTAAAAGAATTGTTTTGAAATTTCCTCCCCGGTTAGCGGACCAGCCCATTGTTAGCAACCTTGCAAAGTACTTTGATTTAGAATTTAATATACTAAAAGCATATATTATACCTAAAGAAGAAGGGCTTCTTGTATTAGGTCTTTCCGGGGAAGAGGAAAACTATAATAAGGGAATAAATTATCTCAAAGAGTTAGGGTTAATCGTTCAACCATTGTCATTAAGTATTATCCAAAATAGTAGCAAATGTACTCATTGTGGTGTTTGTATAACCGTTTGTCCGACTCAAGCTCTTGCTCTTGACCTTCGTACCCGAAAAGTTCATTTTGACGAAAATAAATGTATTGCTTGTGAACTGTGTATACCTGCCTGTCCATTAAGAGCCATGGAGGTTCATTATTAATGTTTAAAACCATAAAAGAAGATATTCAAAATATATTTGCAAAAGATCCGGCAGCAAAAAACACATTAGAAGTAATTCTTTGTTATCCTGGACTTCATGCCATATGGTTTTATCGAATTGCTCACTGGTTTTATAGAAATAAAATGTATACTATTGCCCGTATCATTTCGCATTTTAGTCGCTTTGCCACAGGTATTGAAATACATCCAGGAGCCAAAATCGGAAGAAGATTTTTTATTGATCATGGTATGGGTGTAGTGATAGGTGAAACAACCGAAATCGGGGATGATGTTCTAATGTATCAAGGAGTTGTTTTAGGTGGAACAAGTTTAAAGAAAAAGAAACGTCATCCTACTCTGGGAAATGATGTAGTAGTTGGTGCTGGAGCAATAGTTCTGGGTGCAATAAATATTGGTGACAGGGCAAGGGTAGGTGCGGGTTCGGTGGTGGTTACTGATGTTCCTCCTGATGCAACAGTAGTAGGAGTTCCTGGCAGGATTGGTTTGGGATTTAGTGCAAAGGAAATTCAAACGTTAGAACATGGCAAACTACCTGACCCTATAGCTGATGCTATTCGTTTTGTTATGAAAGAGCAAGAGAAGCTGGAGGAAAGAATTAAAAAAATGGAGACATTAGAAGGAATTACAAGGCATATAGATGAACACATAGAAAAGAAGAAAAAAGAGATAGAAGGTGCGTTTTTTGGTAAAGGTAAAGAGGAGTTCAATAAAGGTACGGGAATTTGATGAAAAAGATTTTCTGGAATATAATGTTATTATACCAATTCGTATGACTGTAGTGAACATTACTTCAGCACTTCACTATTTAGGTTTACATATGGAAAATATTTTCCATAAAAGTTGAAACAGTTCATAATAAAATATGTATTTATATATAAAAATATAAAAATAAAAAAGGATGAAGTATAATTTTAAAATTAATACTTATTAATAGAATATGAACATATTAATCGAATTTCTTGTAGTATTTAAAGGGTATCTTATTGAAGTATTACCTTTTTTGATGATAGGATTTCTTTTAAGTGGCTTAATTCATGAATTTGTTCCGGCGAAATTGGTGGAAAGACATCTTGGCGGTAAAGGCATAAAACCTATTCTCTATTCTACTCTTGCCGGTACAATTCTTCCTGTCTGCTGTATAGGTTCACTTCCGATAGCACTAAGTCTTCATCAGAAGGGAGCAAGACTTGGTCCTGTTTTAGCTTTTTTAGTAGCCACACCCGCTACCTCTATAACTGCTCTTTTAGTTTGTTATGGTCTTTTGGGGTTAAAATTTACGGTATTCATATTTTTTGCGGTAATTTTAATGGGATTACTTATGGGAATCGTGGGCAATTTAATTAAGTTTATTCCCCCTGAGGGTTTAGCTAATCCTGTTTGCTGTAAAGAGAAGGAACTTGCCATAGATCCTATCTGCGGGATGGATGTGGATGTGAATAAAGGATTAAAAACAGAACACCAAGGTGAATATTACTATTTTTGTTCAACTCATTGCCAGGAAACTTTTGAAAAAGAACCAGAAAAATATATTGATGCTAAAAGTTATATAAAAGACATTAAAGAGAGATTAGGTTCTGTCTTTAAATATGCATTTATAGATATGTTTAAAGATATTGGATTTGAAATATTTTTAGGTTTGACTTTAGCTGCATTAGTATCAGTGATAACTCCAGTAGGGGAATTTGTGGGGAACCATTTTGGTGGTGGTCTTGGTTATCTGTTCAGTCTAATCTTTGGCTTGGCAATGTATATCTGTTCTACCGCCAGTGTGCCTTTAGTTCATGCTTTTATTTCCCAGGGCATGAATATTGGAGCCGGTATGGTGTTACTCATAGCAGGGCCGGTTACCAGTTGGGGGACTTTTTTAGTCCTAAGAAAATCTTTCGGCGGTAAAACCTTAATTTTGTATTTAACTATTATTAGTGTTTTGGCTCTCTCTTTTGGTTATATTTTTTATTTAATTTAGTGTATGATAAAATATAAATACTTAAGAATAAAAAAGAAATAGCTGCAGAAACTAAATTGGAGTGGGGAGTATTGGCAGCACAATAAAGAGATGGAAAGGATGAAACAGAAGATTATGGCAACATTTGAAGATTTTCAGAAAATAGATATCCGCGTAGGCAGAATAATTGAAGTTTTAGACTTTAAGGAAGCCAGGAGTCCCTCGTATAAAATAAAGATTGATTTTGGAGAATTAGGCATAAAGGCCTCTTCTGCTCAGATTATTAAATTATATCATAAAGAAGATTTGCTTAACCGACAGATTGTGGCGGTAGTTAATTTTCCTCCCAAAAGGATAGCCGGGTTTAAATCAGAAGTTTTAATTTTGGGAGTAATGAAAGAGGATGGAGAAGTTATTCTGCTTCAGCCTGACCGAGAAGCTCCTTTAGGCTATAAAATAGGGTAGAATAAGTTGAAAAACTTCAAAGTTGAAGGTATTTTAAATGGAGAACATCATTGATAATGAAAAAGTCAATCGAGTAGCAGAATTAATTAAGAAATCTAAATATACAGTTGTATTAACCGGAGCGGGAGTAAGCACCGGGTCGGGAATAGCAGATTTTCGAACCCCCGGTAAAGGCATCTGGGAGAAAGTAGACCCCATTAAAGTGACTTCTATAACAGCATTTAAGGAAAACCCACAGCGTTTTTATCATTTTTATCGACCTCGTATTGAGATGTTATCTCGAGTTTATCCCAATCATGCACATAAGGCTATTGCTCGGTTGGAAGAGATGGGTTATGTTAAATGCCTCATCACCCAAAATATCGATAACCTTCACCAGAGGGCAGGCTCGAAGAAAATTATTGAAGTTCATGGAACTTTAAGAGAAGCTGTTTGCCCAAAATGTGGAAAGATGATCTCTTCGGAGTTATTGATAAAAAAAATAGAAAAAAGTGAAGAGAAAGTTCCCTATTGTGAATGTGGCGGAGTGTTTAAACCAAATGTAGTCCTGTTTGGGGAGATGCTTCCTAATTTAGATCCTGCTATCTTTGAATCTATGCGGGCAGATTTAATGCTGACTGTCGGTTCATCACTCCAGGTTAGCCCGGTGAATATGTTACCCCAATATTGTCTGGATAGAGGGGGTAAATTAATTATTGTTAATTTTATGTCTACTCATCTGGACTATTTAGCTGAGGCAGTGGTCAAGGAAGATGTCTGTGATTTTTTACCGGCAGTTGTAGAAGTCTTGAGAAGAAAGTAGTTAAAATTAAATATAGAACCGTCCCTTTTTTATTGACACCAACTATTTTAATAAAAAATTTGACAAAATTGTTGAAAGAGGTAAAATATAATAGATAAAGTTAATATAAATGGCTGGTCCTTCTTGTTCAACTCAAAGAGAGATGCTAAAAACAATCCATTAGTCCTCTGAAAACAGAGATTGTTTATAAGTGATCTCTTGTGTTTTAATAATGTTATCGTTAAAGAGGTTTGAATCACTGTTTTGTTTCTGCCTCCTATAAGAAACGTTATTGGACTTAAGAGAAATAATAACGAAAAGGAGGTAGGAAATATGGAAGGTAGTAAATTATACGTCGGAAACCTTAAGTATTCTGTAACTAACGATCAATTGAAAGAACTTTTTTCCGCTTATGGTGAAGTTAAGAGTGTCAATATCATCGAAGGCAAGGGTTTTGGATTTGTAGAAATGTCTTCTTCGAAAGAAGCTGAAAAAGCCAAAGATGCTTTAAATAACACCGATTTAGATGATCGTCCTTTAAAGATTGATGAAGCTCGTCCACCTAGACCAAGAAGCGAATATCGCAGATACTAATTTAGTATTTTACAATTAATATATATAAAAAATAGAATAGTACAATAGGGGAGCTTATTAAGGCTGAGAGTGTTTTTAGTAAACAGACCCTTAAAACCTGATCTGGGTAATGCCAGCGGAGGGAGTTAAAACAGCAGTGTTTTGATTAAACCGCAGTTTTGATTAAAAGATCAGGTCTGCGGTTTTTTTATTTTTTAAAATTAAAATTACTTAAAATAAATTATTTTAAAAGAAAAGGAGATTTATAATGAAAAGAAATCAAGTAAGGATTATGGCAGAGATTGGTATGGCGGTGGCATTGGCTGCTATTTTAAATTTTATTCCTTTGTGGAAGATGCCTCAGGGAGGGTCGGTTAGCCTCGAAATGCTGCCGATTTTAATTATAGCTTTGCGCTGGGGGGCTGGCTCAGGCATGATGGCTGGAGTAGTGTATGGTTTAGTCCAATTAGCACTTGGTCCTTTCATTATCCATCCAGCACAACTGGTATTAGATTATCCTTTACCATACATGCTGGTTGGATTAGCAGGAATATTCTCAAACAAGATTAATTTAAAGGCAAAGGTTAGAACGTATGGCTGGTTATTATTAGCTGTCTTTACTGGCGGGCTGGGAAGGTTTATTAGTCACTTCCTTTCCGGGATTATATTTTTTGCTCAGTATGCTCCGGAAGGTCAAAGTCCATGGGTATATTCAGCAATATATAATATCAGTTACCTTTTGCCATCGCTGTTGCTAAGTTATATAATCATAATACCGTTAATAAAAAATATGGTAATTATTGAGGGCAAAAACCAAAGATGAGAGGATAATTTATGTCAACGAATAAGGCGGTTATTGTCTTAAACGGAGAATTAAAAGGGAATAAGGAAGAATATAAGAAACTAATCGGAGGGAAAGATGTATTGTTTGTTGCTGCTGACGGTGGAGCCTTGTTATTAGAGAGCATAGGTTTTTTGCCCGATGTGATTATAGGTGATTTTGATTCTCTCACTGAGGTGCAATATCAACATTACGAAAAAATGGGAGTTAAGATTATAAAATACCCGGTTGAAAAGGACGAAACTGATGGTGAACTGGCACTTCAATATTGTCGGGAAAGAGGTTTTAATAATATTGTTATCATTGGTTCTACGGGAGGGCGATTAGATCAGCAGTTAGCCAATATCTTTCTCCTGGAATATGCTTTTAGAAATGGGGTAACCGCATTTATTAAGGAACCTGGGCTGGAAATGGGGATAATAGATAGAGAAAAAGTGTTTTTTCGAAAAATAGGTGCCGGGCTTTCTTTAATTCCCTTGGATGAAAAAGTTAGTGGAGTTACTATTACGGGATGTAAATATTTGCTCAATGCAGGAAATCTATTAAGATATAAAACCAGGGGAATTAGTAATATAATTGAGCAGGAAAAAGCTGTTATCACCGTTGAGAAAGGTTTATTACTATATGTTCTGAATAAAAATATATCCTCCTCTACAATCCCAGACTAATCTTTAATGCTTTGTTTGCTTTATTTATAACTTCGTCATCAAAATGCCCAAGTTTTTTAACTATTCGTTCTTTTGATATGGTTCTTATTTGATCACCTTGAATAATACTATCTAAATTTAAGCCGTCTTTATTTTTCTCTACCCATACATCTGTAGGATATTCTTTAGAGATTTCTTTTTGGCTGGTTATAATTGCCACAATAGTTGTTGAGGAAAATTTATTTCCAATATCATTCTGAATTACAATACAAGGTCTTATTTTACCGGTTTCGGAGCCTTTAACCGGTTCCAAATCTACTAAAATAATATCTCCTCTTTTAATATCCATATGTTAAATATTTTCTCCATCGATATATTTATAATCTTCACATATTTTAAGATTTAGTTTAGCTTTTGCTTTATATCCTTCAGCTAACTCTTTTTTAAGTTTATCCTCTTTTATTTTACTAGCATATACTTCAGTTGCTTCCCGGACAAATTCACTCAAATTCATATTTAATTCATTACTGGTTCTTTTTATTTCATATAATAAATTATCAGAGAAGTTTATATTTATTCTTTTCATTTTTACTCACCTATTATTAAGATTCTTTTCTCTTAAAAATCTTATTGTACATATTTATTTTACATATTAAATATACACCTATATATACATCTTGTCAACACTTATTATTAAATACGTATCGCGTATTGCGCATCGAGTATTGCGTTAAGAAAGAGAAAGAAAATAAATTAAATGAAAGTAGAAAAAAGACGTAAGCATAACTTTTTTTATCTAATTACTCCCACACTAAAGTTTACACTAATAATAAAATGGTTACTACCAAAAAAGTAAACAAAATAGTAATGTAGGGGCACGATGAATCGTGCCCACAAGAGACAGTAGGCAATAAACAGCAAGGGCACAATTCATTGTGCCCCTACAACATAATTACAACTAAAAAATTAAAATTTATTATAAAATTATTATAATATAATAAATACAGCGGTCTACAACATTGTAAAATATTGTATTTAACCTGCTTTTAAATATTTTTTAGATTTTTGGGTTATAATCATATAAAATAAAAATAAAAAACGTTTGTAGGTAGTCAGAAATAAGTGTAAAATATTAAATATCATTATTCAGAAGAGAAGGAGGAATTTCTAAATTGTTTAATAAAATCGCTAACGTAGCAAGAGGGCTGGCTGTAGATATGGTAGAGACGGCTAATTCCGGCCACCCGGGATTACCCCTGGGTTGTGCAGAAATCGGTGCAGTTCTTTTTGGAGATGTATTAAAATATGATCCTTCTGTCCCGGATTGGCCGGACCGAGACCGTTTTGTGCTATCTGCCGGGCATGGTTCAGCCTGGTTGTATTCTCTTTTGCATCTTTCGGGATATGAACTTTCACTCGAGGATTTAAAAAAATTCAGACAGCTTAATTCTAAAACTCCCGGTCATCCTGAATATGGAGAAACTCCCGGAGTCGAAGTTACTACCGGACCATTAGGGCAGGGTTTTGCCAATGCTGTGGGAATGGCTCTTTCTGAGGAGATGTTAGCGGCCAGGTTTAACACTGATGATTATAAAATTGTTGACCATTATACTTATGCCCTTCTAGGTGATGGCTGCATGATGGAAGGAATTACTTCTGAAGCTGCTTCACTGGCCGGACATCTGGGTTTGGGAAAATTAATTGCTATCTATGATGATAATGGTATCTGTCTTGCTGGAGAGACTAAAGCAACTTTTACCGAATCGGTAGCCGATAGATTTAGGGCTTATAATTGGAAAGTAATTGATCATATTAACGGTCATAGCATTGAAGAACTTAAAGCAGCTATTATTAAAGCTAAAGAGACCGAAAATAAGCCTATTTTAATTATAGCAAAAACCCATATTGGGTATGGTGCTCCCACCAAGCAGGATTCCAGTAACTGTCACGGTGCACCTTTAGGTGAAGAAGAAGTAAAAGGTTTAAAGAGGAATTTAGGATTACCTCCGGATGAGAAATTTTACATTTCATCTGAGGTTAAAGAATTTTTTAAAGACAGAAAAAAACAGCTTATTCAGCAGAGAGAAGAATGGGCAAATAAATTTACCCAATGGGCTAAAAAATATCCAGAACTAAAAGAACAATGGGACAAAGCATTAAATTTAATTATTCCTCAGGATTTAGAACTGGAAAGTTTAGAAATAAAATCTCCGATAGCTACACGAGTAGCGTCATCGATAATCTTAAATAAACTTGCTGATAGAATTCCTTATCTTATCGGAGGTTCAGCTGATTTATCTCCTTCTACCAAAGCATATCTTGATAACTATGGAGAAGTTCAAAAAAACAGCTTTACAGGCAGAAACCTTAGGTTTGGAGTCA
>Ga0268281_1000409_pt1 | contig 32488 bp, 43 predicted proteins | sample saktaG_10_FD_190134 | JGI IMG/M metagenome (GOLD analysis project Ga0268281, IMG submission 190134) | Saline water microbial communities from Sakinaw Lake, British Columbia, Canada - sak_2011_5_24_50m | ecosystem: Environmental > Aquatic > Non-marine Saline and Alkaline > Saline ...
AGAAAGAATTAAAGTTCGAAAAGAAGCTGAAGAAAGAGCCAAAGAAGAAGCGGAAAGGCAGAAAGAAGCTGAAGAAAGAGCTGAGGAAAAAAGAATTAAAGTTCGAAAAGAAGCTGAAGAAAGAGCCAAAGAAGAAGCGGAAAGGCAGAAAGAAGCCGAAGAAAGAGCTGAGGAAGAAAGAATTAAAGCTCAGAAAGAAGCCGAAAGGCAAAGAATAATAAAAGAAAGAAGGAGAAAAGTAGAAGAGATAAAAACAAGATTAGCAAAGAACGCTCCTAAATTAATTGCTGGATTAGTAATTATTTTTCTAATAATAGGAACCGGAATATTTTTTTATTGGTGGAATTATATTCGGATAATTCCAATAGCTATTACTCATTTTGAGTGTCAAAACGAACAATGTACTGAAATAGAAGGAGAAGGAGAAAATCAATGTCAGCTTAATGAAGATTGTAAGCCAATTGAGCCAATCGTTCCTAAACAATTAATTCCTTTACACGAAATAGAGACTATTGAGTTGTCAATTGAAAAATACGAATCATTTTTAAGCAGATTAGAATCTATTTTTAGAACAAAACAAGAAAAGGATACATTTAAGAGTATTTTGATAAAATTAATAAAACAGACGGAAAAAGAATACGCTGATTTTGATTCTTTTGTTTCGATTTCTAAAATAAATATTCCTGAAAATATCAAAAATATAATTACTAGCAGTAAAATTAATGGAGATAATTATAATTTATTTTTGTATAATAACGGGGAAGAAAATAGAGTAGGATTAATTATAAGTATAGAGCAAAGTCATGACTTAGTTCAAAATCTTAATGCTTGGGAAGAAACGATGGTTAACGATATTAGACCGCTCATTTTCAAAAATGAAATTTTAAAATCAGCTACCGAAGAATTTCAAGATAATACTTATAAAGGAGTTACTGTGCGTTATATTAATTTCCCGACTTCTGATTTAAGCGTTGATTATGCAATAATCGACAATAAACTAATAATCACAACCTCAAAAGACAGTATGTATGCTGTTATAGATACTTTAATCTTTGTTGAAAGTATTGATTAATCTTTATGGTAAAAATTTTTATTAAAAAACAAAATAATAATGATTTTAACAAAATATCAGACAATCTAAAGGTTGATTTACGTAAAAAAAAGATGAATCAAAAACAGTCATCAAGAATATGGCTGTTTTTGAGTATTTTTTTATCAATTATTATTATTATTTTGATTCTTAATTCATGGGTTTTATCTTCTAAAAAAGTTGATTTTGCTGATTTAATTCCCGAGGAAACAGTTATTTTTAGTGTAATAAATAAGAATATTCTTTATCCACAGATTTCCCCTTTTAGACATTTTTTAGAAGAAAATAATTTTTACGGACAAAAAGCAATAAATCAATTTAATAATTACTTAAATAGCGTGCAACTAGATTTTGAATCAGATATCCAGCCATTTTTTGAAAAAGACATTGCTTTTATTCTGTTATCTCCTAATTCAGAAGTAGAATTTCCTTTTGCTTTAATTTTAAAAAATAAAGTTTCTGTGGCTCAGTTTAGCCAAATTCTAAACAAAATTGAGCCCGAATTTAAAAAAGATTATAATTTTTCTTCTCAAGCTTATCGTCAGATTAAAATAACTGCTTTAAAATCATTTTCTGCTTCTTTATTTAATTATGCCTATGCTCAGGCAGATGGTTATTTTATTATTAGTAATTCACAAGATTGCTTGAAGAATATTCTGAACATTATTATCAATAAGTGATTGTTAATAATGTGTGGATAATTAGGGGTTGACATTGTTATATTTTAATTAGTACAATAATAATATCTTGAATAGATCTGTTTCTAATAAAAAACTATTCAAGGGTAGATCTTTTGCTAGCTATATAATTAGTTCTTTGAAAAATAAAAAAGTCCTCGGAGGGGGGACTAATAGATAGCAAGAGATAATTTATTTTTCTGTAAAAGATGATTGTGATCGCATTAGGAGGCGAAAATAAATATAATAAAAAAAGAATGCGAAAGCATCTGGTTTATAGAAAGATATGAGGGACTTTGACCCCCATATAATACTTTATAGTTTTCGGGTGTATCAAGGTCCCTCTAATATATAATAAAAAGAAGAAAAAGTCAATACGAAGCTGTTTAAATACGGTTTTTTTTATTTGTTGATTCAGAGGCGTCGTTCTAAGATGAACAGGCATGATCTTACAGAGCTACATCCTTGCGCAGCAAGGTTGTGCGAATAAGGTCATGCCTGGATTTTTAGGATTTTTTATCCAGAGGACACGCCTTGACGAGTACATCCTTCCGCCCTTCGAGCGTAAGAATGTAGCTCTCAAGACGCGTCCTATTCCTTAATTTCAAGGCACGGCCTCTTATACTTTATTTATCCTCTATTTTCTTGTTGACATTAGTTTTTTATGTTAATATAAAAATAATGGATAAAGAAATGCAAAAACAATTGAAAAAAAATTTGGAAAAAGAGAAAATAAAACTGATAAAAAATCTTAAGTCTTTTGCCAGTAAAGACACTGAAATGAAAGGGAATTGGCTGACTCGTTTTCCTTTCTTTGGCATTAACCGTTCTCACAACGATGAAAATGCTGAGAAAATAGAAGAGTATGAAAATCTCTTATCAATAGAGCATACTTTAGAGTTACGCTTAAAAGATGTTAATAGTGCTTTAGACAAAATCAAGAACAATACTTATGGTATTTGCGAGAAATGCAAAAAAGAAATTGAGTCAAGGCGTTTAAAAATTGTTCCAGAAGCAAAGCTGTGTTTGAAATGCAGCAGAGAAAAAATTTAGTAATAAAAGTTTTATTTTTTATATATAGTTGTAGTAAAAACTATATATTTTTTTTAATTGCGTTATCAATGAGCTTATTAATCATTTTCTTGGTTCCGTCAAATTCTATAAAAGGAAAATTACCAACAAAAAGAAATGTGTCTAATTCTTTTCCTTTATTATCTTTTTTACTGAAAGTAGTAATAGTTATTAAGAATGGATCGTCTTTTTTTACTTCTTTTATTTTTTTTAATAAATCTTTATGCATATTTTTATATTATTTTAATTATATTAATAAATATATCCTAAAATACTTGAACTATTTTTGTTTATTGTGCGAACGCTTTTTATTGCCCAGCCAAGATGGTTCATTTCTGAAAAAGTGACCCAATCTCCATTGACTGATTCAACATAACCAACATGGCCGTATGTGCGTGAAAGCCAATTAGTTCCGCTTAATGATATAATTGCTCCTGCTTGCGGAGTTGTTCCTGTTTTAAATCCGTAGCCTCTTGCATTAGCTAACCATGCTTTAGCATGACCCGACCATGGAACATATGTTTTTTGAGCCACATACCAAGTGCATTGGCCATAAGGAAAGCTTCTGCTTCTCTCGGTACCTGCTCCAGTTACATAGGTTTGAGATGCTGTTATTGTTATTTTTGGTTTAATAGGTATAGGGATTTGACCTTCAGGAATTATCAGTTTTTGGCCTATTTGAATATCTCCATCAGCCGGCAAGTCATTAAATGCGATTATTTCTTCGCTTTCCGCGTCATAATATTTAGCAATAGAGCTAATTGTTTCATTATTTTTAACTCTATGAAGAACTCCAGTAATCGGAAGAATTAATAATTCATCTCCAGGTCTAATGACGCTTAAACTTGTTAGGTTATTAGCCCATAAAAGAGTATTAAGCGTAATACCGAAAGAAGCGGCAATGTTTGAGGTTGTATCTCCTTCTTGAACGAGATAGGTTGCATTTTCTGTTCTGGCTTTCTGGCTTATAAATGTAACTGGATTTGTTTGCGCTAACAGCGCATTATTTTGTATAACCATCAAGCCTTGTTCATTTTCATAGACATTCTGGTTTGAACCATCTGTATAATTAGATTGATTAATTAAACTAGTAAGCGTATTGGTCATCAAACTATTTTCTTCAATTGAATAATTTTTAGAAAGATATGTTATCCTTCCCCATTTTTCTTCGACATTCTCTAATTCATTTTTATTAATTATGCTTTTGACTGGTTTAATTAAGGCAAAACTGAAGCAAAATAAAATAACTGCTGCTATGAGCAGTATCCTTTTATGTTTTGTATAAAAAAGATTTTTTAATCCTTTAATGAATAATTTTATCGTACCCATAGGCACAATAAAAGTGTATCAAAGCTATTTTTTTATGTCAATACTCTCAATAGCTTTGACCAATCTTGATTTCTTTCTGCTAGCTGTATTTTTTTTAATTATGCCGCGTTTAGAAGCTTTATCAATTGCTTTATAAATTTGAGGCAGAATTTTAAGCGCTTCTTCTTTTTTATTATCCCCAATTAGAGTTCTAGATTGCTTAATTAAAGATCTCATTTTGCTAATTCTTCTAAGATTAAAAACCCGTTTTCTGCGGTTTTGCTTAAGTGCTTTTTTAGCTGATTTTGTTATGGGCATGAATTTAATTTTAAATTATAAATTTTAAATCAATTTTAAATTTATAAATAACTAAAACAAATTAAAATTTAATCATTTAGATTTCAATTAAAACTTAAAATTTAAAACTTAAAATTATACTGTAATATGTTTAGTATATCTAAATTATATAAGTTGTCAAATAGTTTTGCTTGAGTTATCATTAAATTATGATTGCTTTATTAAAAGGAAAAATTGAATTAAAAACAGATAAATTTATTATTTTAGATGTTAATGGAGTTGGATATAAAATATTTTGTTCTGCGCTTATTTTAAAAGAAGTAGCAGATGATAAAAGAGAAAGGAAATTTTTTATTCATTTATATCCCAGAGAGAATCTTTTGGATTTATACGGTTTTTTAACTTTTGAAGAATTAGAATTTTTTGAAATTTTAATTTCTGTAAGCGGAATAGGGCCCAAAGCAGCTTTGTCGGTCATGATGTTAGAATCAGTAAAAATATTAAAACAAGCAATTGCTAGTGGTCAAAAAACGCTTTTGACTAAGGTTTCAGGAATAGGAAACAAAACAGCAGAAAGAATTATTTTAGAATTAAGAAATAAGGTCTTTGCTTCTATAGAAGATATTAAGCAATTAAATTCTGATAGTGAAGCGATTGATGCTTTGATTAGTTTAGGATATTCAACTAGTAAAGCTAGAGAAGCTCTTAAACAAGTACCAGGCAAAATTAAAGAAATAGGGGGTCGTATTAAGGAAGCTTTAAAAATTTTGGGTAAGTAATTATGAATAGAGAACGATGGAATCAATTTATTATTAAAAATAATGGTTCTTTTTTGCAATCATGGTCATGGGGTCAGTATCAAGAGGCGATTGGTCATAAAATTTGGCGTATCCAGGCAGATGATTTTAATGTCTTACTGATTAAGCACGATTTGCCTTTTGCTAAAAACTATCTTTATTGTCCAAGGCCGGTATTTAAGAATTTGCCAGATAATTTTTTGAATCAAGTCAGACAAATTGCTAAGCAAGAAAAAAGCATATTTTTTAAAATTGAGTTAGATAGAGATCTAAATAAAGACAGTTTCCCGGGAGGACTATTGTCATCATCAAAACATATCCAACCATTAAAAACAATAATTCTTGATTTGCATAAATCAGAAGAAGAATTATTAAGTCGGATGCATCAGAAAACTAGATATAATATTAGGTTGGCGCAAAAGAAAGGAGTTAGCGTTGAACAAAATCAATCAGATATTGGCAGTTTTTTAGAGTTACTATCTAAGACGACTGAACATGATAAATTCTACAGCCATCCTAAAGATCATTATTTAAAAATGGTTGATGTTTTAGGCAAAGCAAATATGCTAAAAATATTTTTAGCTAAGCGCGATAATAAGATTATTGCTGGGAGCATTAATCTTTTTTGGAATAAGACAGCAATATATTCACATGGGGCTTCTGATTATAATTATCGTAATTTAATGGCTCCGTATTTACTCCAATGGGAAGCAATTAAACAGGCGAAAGTAGATGGCTTTCAATATTATGATTTTTTTGGTATTGATGAAAGAAAATGGCCTGGAGTAACACGTTTTAAAAATGGATTTAATGGACAAGAAATTAGCTATCCGGGCGCTTTTGATTTAATTTTTCAACCAGTTTGGTATAAGGCGTATAATTTAATCCGAAAAATTTTATGAAAGACTTATTAAGAAAAATTATTCCTGAATTTTTAATAAATTGGTACCATTTTTTTCTGGCTTTTTTGGGATCAGTTATTTATGGTTTTTCTTCCAGAAAATTAAAGATAATTGGCATTACCGGAACTAAAGGCAAATCAACTACGGTTTATTTAGCTGGTAAAGCGCTAGAAGGGGCTGGTTTTAAAGTTGGCTGGATTTCATCGCTTTCTATTAAGATAGCAGATAAAGAATGGCTTAATCCATATCATTTAACAATGCCAGGCAGAATGTTTATTCAGAAAACATTAAAAGAAATGGTTAAAAATGGATGCGAGTACGCGTTGATTGAAGTAACTTCAGAAGGGATTAAACAGCATCGCCATAATTTTATTGATTTTGACACAGTTGTTTTTACTAATTTAGCCCCAGAGCATTTAGAAGCGCATGGCGGATTTGAGAATTATAAAAAAACCAAAGGAAAATTATTTAAAGCATTAAAAAAAAATGGTAAATCAATTATTAATCTTGATGATCTGAATGCTGATTACTTTTCGCAATTCAAAGCAAAAGAAAGGGTAGGTTTTTCTATTAGGCCGAAAGATAGAAAATTAAAAGTTGATAAAATAATATTAGGAGCTGATTGTAAAATAGAAAAAACAGGAGTGAGTTTTATAGTTAAAGATACAAGATTTTGCTTAAAGCTTTTAGGTAAATTTAATATTTATAATGCATTAACAGCTATTTCAATCAGCTTATTAGAAAAAATTTCTTTGAATAAAATTAAATTAGCTTTAGAAAATATAAAAGTGATTCCTGGGCGCATGGAAGAAATTTCAGATAGTCAGAATTTTAGAGTTTTTGTTGACTTAGCTCATACGCCCGATTCTTTTGAACAGGTTTTTAAACTGGCTAAAAAGCTTTCTTCTAGAAAGATTATTTCAGTTTTTGGCTCCGCTGGCGGCGGACGTGATAAATGGAAAAGGCCGAAATTAGGCAAGATTGCTTCGCAATATTCTGATTATATTATTTTAACCAATGAAGATCCTTACAATGAAGATCCAATTTTTATAATTAACGGTATTAAGAAAGGAATAAGCAATTCTGTTAATCTTGAAAAAATTACGGATAGGCGTCAGGCGATTTCTAAGGCTCTTAAATTAGCAAAAGAAAAAGATATTGTCTTGATTTTAGGAAAAGGTACTGAAGCAACAATGGTTATTGGTTCGTGTAAAATACCATGGGATGATCGAAGAGTTGTTAAGGAGGAACTCGGAAAGCTATATGCTTAAATTAGAGAAATTTATTTTTTATGTTTTTATTTTCTGCCTGCCCTTTCAAGTTCGGAAAATAATTTATCAATTTTCAGAAGATTTTAATGAGTGGACAAGCGCTTATATTTATTTAACTGATATCTTGCTCGTTTTTGTTTTTTTGCTTTGGGTTTTAAGGGAGAGAAAGCAAAGATTATTAGAAGAGCCGTTAAAATTATTTCAATTAAAAAGCCCTAGTTTTTGGCTAGTAGCTTTTTTAATTTTGAGTTTAATTTCTTTAATTCAAGCAAGGAGCATAAATCTTGGTTTTTATTCTTGGATTAAATTACTTGAAATGATTATCTTATTTTTTTATCTAAAGTGCAATTTTAAGCGATTATTCAGTTTCGAAAAATTATTTTACATCTTCGTTTTTAGTGGCTTATTTCAATCTTTTGTTGCTATTAGTCAATATATTCAACAAAAAAGTTTAGGCTTAAAAATTTTAACAGAAAGTCCGTTAAGTTCGGAAATAGCAGGTGTTGCAAAAATTATTATTAATGGGACAGAAACAATTCGTGTTTACGGAACATTTCCTCATCCAAATGTCTTAGCTGTTTTTATGTTTCTCTGTATTTTTTTTACTTTTTATCTTTTTTTAAAAAAAGGAAATTCTTTTAGAAATCATATATTTTTATTAATTGTATTCTTTTTTCTTTTTTTTACTCTTTTTTTAACATATTCCCGTTTAGTTATTTTTACTTTTTTATTATCCAGTATAATCTATTTTATTCTTTTATTTAAAAAGCAAAAAAGACAGATTTTAAGCTTGTTCTTATTAATTGCTGTTTGCTTATTTATAATTGTTTATTTTGCCTGGCCTGAAGTTTCATCTCGTTTTCATATTTTAGCAGGCGAACAATCTATCGGCCTTCGTTTATTTTATAGCCAAACATCTTTTTTGATTATTCAAGAAAATCCTTTATTAGGGATTGGAACAGGTAATTTTGTCTGGGAGATTAGACAAATGCTTGATTTATTGAGTTCTTGGATACATCAGCCAGTTCATAGTGTTTATTTATTGATTGCTTCTGAAACAGGTTTAATAGGGCTATTTATATTTCTAATGTTTCTTTATCAATTATTGCGGAAGTTTAATAAAGAATTAAAAAACAAAAAGAATTATTTATTATTTTTCATTATCTGCGCATTCTTATTTCTTGGTTTATTTGATCATTTTTTCTGGACATTGCAACAGGGACAATTAATGTTTTGGCTGATTTTAGGATTAATGGCTGGATGTTTTTTGAAAAATAAAAAGAACTGTGTTTTAGAGAGATGAACAGACACGGCTTTTTTATTCCAAAAACCGATTTTTAATGTTAAAATTAAAGAAATGGGTGAAGATATGAGCAAGTTTTGGTGGTTTTTATTTTTAATTGTTTTTATAGGAGGTCTTTTCTGGTTAATTTTTTTAAACGAAGAAAAAGAAACGAGCCAATTAGCTTCTATGTTGAAAGATTTAAAAAAAACTAATAATCTATCTGTTCGCGAGCCGATTATGGCTGGCCAATTTTATCCATCTGACAAAAATGATTTACTTAAAGAAATTAATTACTTTTTAGAACAGGTAAAATTATCTGAAACAAAAGAACAAGTCAAAGCATTAATCGTGCCTCATGCTGGCTATGATTTTTCTGGCCAGACAGCTGCCTACGCTTTTAAAGCTGTTCAAGGACAAGAAATTAATAAAGTAATTTTAATAGGTTCAAGTCATAATGAATATTTGCAAGGAGCAGTTATTGATGGAAATGATTCTTGGAAAACTCCAATAGGCAATGTTGATTTAGATAGTGATTTGCGAGATTTACTTATTGAAGACAGTAAGCTTTTCAAGATTGATTCAGTTCCGCATAAGCCAGAACACTCTTTAGAAGTTGAAGTTCCTTTTTTGCAAATTGTTTTAAAAGATTTTAAGATTTTGCCTATTTTAATAAGCCATCAATTAAAAGATGATGAATTAGAGGAAATTAGTCAGATATTATCTAAATATATTGATGAAAAAACATTAGTTGTGGCCAGTTCAGATATGTCTCATTATCCTGATTATGAGAATGCTAATTATGCTGATAAAAAAATTATTGAAGCAATTTTAACAGGAAAACTTTCTGTTCTTAAAGAAGTAATTATGAAAATAGAAAGTGAAAATATTGTTAATTTGAGCGTTTGTTTATGCGCTCAAAAAGCTGTTGAATTGGTTGTAAGGTTAATGGAAAAAATAAATGATTCTCAAGTTGAATTGCTTAAATATACTAATTCTGGAAGTATAAATATTGGCGATCCATTAAGGGTGGTTGGCTATGGGTCTTTTGCTTTTATAGAAAAACCATCGAATTTTAATTTAAATGAGAATCAAAAGCAGAAATTATTGGAAATTGCAAAAACATCAGTTGAAAAATATGTTTCAGAAGGCAAATTAAGTGATTTTAACGTAGAAGACGAATTATTAAATAAAAAATTAGGCGTTTTTGTTACTCTCAAAAAAAATGGTCAGCTAAGAGGATGTATTGGTAGTTTTGAGCCTGATATTCCTCTATATCAAGTTGTTTCCCAAATGGCTGTGTCAGCAGCAATAAAAGATAAACGGTTTAATCCTGTTGAAAAAAATGAATTGAATGATTTAGAATACGAAATTTCTGTTTTAAGTCCTTTGAAAAAAATAAATAGTTGGGAAGAAATAGAAATTGGAAAACATGGAGTTCAAGTTAAAAAAGGTTTAAATTCTGGCGTATTTTTACCTCAAGTAGCTGTTGAAAATAATTGGGATCTTAATAAGTTTATGGGAAAACTTTGTTCTCAAAAAGCTGGTTTAGATTGGAATTGTTGGAAAAGTAATGAAGTAGATATTCACATATTTACAGCCGATGTTTTTAACTCATGATTAAGCATTCTATACTTTTGTTAATAAAAATATATCAAAAAACCATATCTCCTGATCATGGGCGTTTTCCGATTCTTCGGCTTTTAGGACAGTGTCGCCACTATCCAACCTGTTCAGAATACACTTATCAATCAATAAGAAAATTTGGTGTCTTGAAAGGTGTTTGGATGGGATTAAAACAACTTTCTAATTGCCATCCCTGGGGCAAACAACTATAATGAAAATAAGAATATGAACAAGGTTATTAAGTTTTTAATTTTTTCAGATGTAGCTTTAACTAGTGGATTTGGTTTTGTTAATCCTATTTTTGCTATTTTTTTAACAGAAAGAATAAGAGGAGGCAATATTGAAGTGGCTGGTTATGCGGCTGCGATTTACTGGATCGTTATCTCTCTAACAGTAGTTCTTTTTGGGAAATATTTGGATAAGAACCACGGAGAAAAGGATGATTTTTGGTTTATCGTTATTGGTAATGTTTTAGCTGCCTTGGCTGTTCTGGGATATATTTTTTCTTATTTGCCATGGCATATTTATCTTTTACAAATAACTTTTTCTCTGGGTATGTCTATGAATATCTCTGCTTATGCCGCTGTTTTTACCCGTCATATTGATAAAGGTAGAGAATCGTTTGATTGGAGCGCTAGGGCAGCTTCAATCGGTATTGGAACAGGAATAGCTGGAGCGTTAGGCGGAATAATCGCTAATCGTTTCGGTTTTGATATACTTTTTATTGGCATTATTTTTTTTATTTTAGCTAGCGCTTTTATTCCGTTTTTTATTTACAAAAAAATATGTCCTAAAGATGAAAAGACTTTAAGGATCCCTTTGGGTAAAAATCTTTAGTTTTATTCTTTAAAAATGAAAAATTTAGAAATAGCGAAAATTTTTTACCTTATGGCTGAGTTTATTCAAATGGACAAGGCCTCTTTCATTTCAATTGCCTATAACAAAGCAGGACGTATTTTAGAATCTTTAGAAAAAGATATTGAAGAAATATACAATGAGGGAGGGATAGAAGAATTAAAAAAAATTCCAGGTATAGGAGAAGGAATTGCCAGAAAAATTAAAGAGTATATTAAGACAGGCAAAATTAAGCGTTATCAGGAATTAAAGAAAAAATGCCCGGTTGATTTGGAAAAATTAACTTCTGTTGAGGGGCTTGGCGCTAAAAGAATTAAGTTTTTATATAAAAAGCTTAAAATTAAGAATCTAAAAGATTTGGAAAAAGCGGCTCAAGCAGGCAAAATAGGAGAGTTGGATGGTTTTGGAGAAAAAAGCGAAAAAAATATTCTACAGAGCATTGAAATTGCTAAATCAGACAAAGGCAGATTTCTTCTTGGAAAAATTCTGCCTATGGTTAGAAAGATTATTGATGAATTAAAAAAACTTCCTGAAACTGATAAAATAAGTATAGCTGGTTCAGTTAGAAGAATGAAAGAAACAGTCGGAGATGTTGATATTTTAATTATTTCTTCAAAACCTGAAAAAATAATGGATTATTTCGTTAAAATAAATGGAGTAATTAAAGTTTGGGCAAAAGGAGCAACTAAATCATCAGTTAGATTTAAAGGCGGATTTGATTGCGATCTAAGAGTTGTTAAAAAAGAAAGTTTTGGCGCTGCTTTGCAGTATTTTACTGGCAGCAAGGAGCATAATATAATGACTAGGCGAATAGCTATAAAGAATAAATTAAAACTTAATGAGTATGGAGTTTATAAAAAAGATAAGCAAATAGCCGGAAAAAATGAAAAAGAGGTTTATAAATCTATAGGCTTGCAGTATATTGAACCAGAATTAAGAACTAATACTAGAGAAATAGAAGCTTCTTTAAAAAATAAACTTCCTAAATTAATTGGATACAATAGTATAAAAGGAGAAACTCACTGCCATAGCGATTGGAGCGATGGTTCAGAAACAATAGAAAATCTGGCTAAAATAGCAAAAGGAATAGGATATGAATATTTGGTTATAACTGATCATGCTAGTCCTTTAGGCATAATTCATGGATTAAATGAAGAACGGCTTTTGAAGCAGATGAATGAAATAGACAAAATTAACAAGCGCATTTCCGGAATAAAGATATTAAAAGGAATTGAAGTTGATATTAAAGCTGATGGAAGCTTATTTATAGAAGATAATGTTTTATCTCAATTAGATTTTGTTTTAGGAGCAATTCATTCTGGATTTAAGATGGATAAAAAAGATATGACAATGCGTCTAATTAGGGCTATAAAAAATCCTCAGATAGACGCTATTGCGCATCCTTTTGGCAGGATAATACAAAAAAGGGAGGGCTATCAAATGGACTTTCCTGAAATCTTAAAAGTTGCTAAGGAGACAAAAACAGCTTTAGAAATTAACGCGCACGAAAGCCGTTTGGATTTAAGAGACGCGCATATTCGCCAGGCAGTTGACGCAGGCGTAAAAATGACTATTGGGACAGATGTTCATAATGTGAATTATTTCAAGATGATGGAATTGGGTATTGCTCAAGCGCGACGTGGCTGGGCAGAAAAAAAGGATATTTTGAATACGCTTTCAGTAGATGATTTTTTGGAGTATTTTAAAAAAAATGGACAGGCATAATGACAAGCCGTGCCTTGAGAGCTACATTCTTACGCTCGGAGGGCGGAAGGATGTACTCGTCAAGGCGTGGCTTGGATTTCTTAGAACGCATGTATTTTATGAAAACAAAAATTAAAAATTGGCTTTTAGTTTTTATTTGGGCTGGAGTTATTTTTTTTCTTTCTCATCAGCCAGATCTTAAATCTAATCTTCCGAGCGAATATGATTTTATCCTGCGCAAGTTAGCTCATATTTCTGAATATGCTATTTTAACTTTTTTATTAATAAGAGCATTAAGTCGATATCAATTGAGTCCAAAAAAAATCTTTATTTTTTCTATTTTCTTATCTATTTTATATGCTTTTTCAGATGAATATCATCAGAGTTTTATTTATGAAAGAACAGGAGCTTTTCGTGATGTTGCGATAGACAGCATCGGCATATTTTTAGTTTGGCTTAAGAAGAGAAAAATGTTATTATAATCAGGATGTTTGATTTTTCTAAAAAATTAGCTTTTGGTTTAGATTTAAGCGATGCTTCTTTAAAAATTGTTCAATTTAAGGAAAATGCTGGGAAATTTTTTATATCGAGTTTTGTTAAGTGTAATATTCCTGATGGGCTGGTAAAAGAAGGGGTTATAGAAAAAGAGAATGAATTGTCTTCTATTTTCAAAAAAGCTTTTATAAAACCAAATGGGCTTCCATTTAAGGGCAGGGAAGTTATTTGTAGTTTGCCAGAAGAAAAAGTTTTTATTCGAGTTATTCAGCTTCCCAAAATGAAAAAAGAAGAATTGTCTAATGCTATCAAATGGGAAGCCGAAGTGCATATTCCATTAAGTATAGACGAAGTTTATTTAGGATGGCAGATTATTGATACTTCAGAAGATATTGATCATTTTGATATTTTAATTGCCGCTACTCCTAAATATATAGTTGATAAATATTTAAGTTTTTTAAGAAAAGTCAATCTTATTCCAATAGCTTTTGAGCCAGAATCTTTATCCGTCGTCAGGAGTTTAATGAAAAAGGATGATTTAAATCCCACTATTATTGTTGATTTAGGGGAAACAGGAACTAATTTTGTTATTTTTTCAGCATTGGCTATTCGCTTTACGTCACACATTGATATTTCAGGTAATCTTTTAAATCAGGAAATTATGAAGAAAATAAAAGTATCTAAAGAAAAAGCAAATCAATTGAAAGTAAAATTTGGCCTAAGCAATACAAAAGAAGGTGAAAAAGTTTATAAAGCGATTAATCTCGTAATTAATGATTTAAGCGATAAAATTAAGGACTATCTGGACTTTTACCGCGATCATACTTCGCATGTACATAGTAAAAAGAAAAATATTTCTCAGATTGTGCTTTGTGGAGGAGATTCTCATTTATTAAAATTACCAGAAACACTAAGTTTAAAGTTTAATTTGCCTGTTAAGTTGGGGTATCCTTTAATTAATATTGCTAATGATGGAAAAAACCAATTAATATCTAAAAAAGAATTACTTATTCACACAACAGCAATCGGACTTGCCTTAAGGCAGATTATATAAAATTTAAATAATTATTATATGTCAAATTTAAATCTTTTGCCTTCAAGAGAAATAAAGAAATTAGAAATAAGACGCTTTGGCGAATTATTAGGTTCTTTTGTTATTTGGATTTTATTTTTTCTAATTATATTTTTGTTGTTCTTATCAAGTATAATTTTTTGTCTGTCAATTATTTTAAAATCACAGAGTGAATTAATAGAAATAAGGAAGAATGATAAAAAGACACAATATCTTACAGAAATAGAAGATAAGACAAGCAAGCTTAATAAAAGTCTTATAGAAATTAATCTTAAACAAAAAGAAATAATTATTTGGACTCCGATTTTAGAGGAATTGTCCAAAATTACTCCAACCGGAGTTTATTTGACCAATTTTTCATATCAGGCATCTTTTGATAAAATAAGTTTAAGAGGATTTGCTGACACGCGTGAAAATTTTCTTTATTTCCATGATAAATTAGGTAAAAGCGCTTGCTTTAGCAAAATAGAAGCACCCTTATCTAATTTAATCAGGCAGAACAACGTGGATTTTGTTTTTAATTTTAAGCCGATGGATTGTTTATTTTCCGAAGATAGTAATTAATTTATTAAAAATGTTTTTTATTCAAAGAAAACTTTTAGCAACATCAATAATATGTCTAATAATTTTTGCTTTTTTTATCTATCTAATTATTTTTCCATTAATTGACAAAATCAAAAAAAGTTCTGAAGAATATTTATCCAATCAGGAGATTATAAATAGGCTGGACAAGCGGGAATATATGTATAAAAAATTGCAAAAAAGCTATAACGAAAAAAATAGCGACTTATTGGTAACTGAAGAAATTTTAATTAGAAATGAAGAAATAGCCAGTTTTATTTTTACTTTAGAAAAGCTTGCAAGACAAACAGATAATATTTTTGAAATTAAGACAGCTAGTTCCTTTTCTCCTTCTGAAAAAAAAGAAGAAATACCATTTCTCTCTTTGAAAATTTCTCTTTTTGGAAGTTTCTTAAATATGCTTGATTTTTTATCTAATCTGGAAAATAATCCTTATCCTCCTTATCGCTTGATAGAAATAAGCGGATTAAGCATTAAAAAATTGGAAGAAAAGAATTTGATTAATTTAGAAGAATCTCTTTCAGTAGGCGATTTGGAAACTATTTTAGATATTAAAGTTTATATTCAATAAATTATGACAAAAATATCATTTAAAAAAATACATAATTTTTCAAAAAAATATTATTTTTATGTTTTAGGCATTATTTTTATTATATTAATCTGTTTTAATTTTTTTATTTATTATAAGTATGTTTATTTGTTGACTAATATAGACATAGGAACCATTAATGATGAAATAAAAATTGACCAACAAGCTCTTCAAAATGTTTTGGATAATATAAATATGCGGGAGGATAATTTATATAGAATTCAGACAAATAAATATTTTGACCCTTTTAATTAAATGAATTGACTTTAGTTTGTTTTCCTGTTATTTTGTTGAATTATGCGCCTGTAGCTCAGTGGATAGAGCAGGACCCTTCTAAGGTCAAGGTCGGGGGTTCGATTCCCTCCAGGCGCACCATGGTACCCATAGCTCAACGGTCAGAGCTCTAGTTTGTGGAACTAGCTATGAGGGTTCGATTCCCTCTGGGTACCCAAATATCAAAAAGAGCCCTTTTAGGGGCTTTTTTTGTTTAACTTTAAAAGGGAATAGGCTGTTGCCTTCTAAGAAATCTCAGGCCGTGCCTATTCCTGTTTTTAAAATTCAGAGGCGTCGTCCTTAAAATGACGTCCTTGCTTCGCAAGAAGCATCATTTTGAAGGACAAGCCTCTTCCTTACTTGCCTCTTTACCTTATTGGTTTTTTTATGTAGGATATAAATATAAATATGAATGAATTTTTTAAAAATTTTATTGAAAATTTAGGTCCGTGGTTTTTTTCTCATGGAATAAAAATAATCCTCATTATAATCGGAGCTTATTTAGTTCGCAAATTTGCTGGTGTTTTTATTGAGAAAGTTATTAGAAAAGCAATTGTTTCAAATAATTTTTTAAGCGCAGATGCAGAAAAAAAGAGAGAAGATACTTTAATTAAAGTATTTGAAGGGACTTTAAGAGTCACAATTTGGGTAGCTGCTGTTTTCATGATTGTTTCTGAATTTGGAATAAATATTGGTCCACTCTTAGCGGGCGCTGGAGTAATTGGTTTAGCTGTTGGGTTTGGAGCTCAATACATTATTCGTGATTTTTTTACAGGCCTTTTTATTATCCTAGAAAATCAATATAGGGTGGGTGATGTAATTTGTATTGGAAGTGTTTGTGGTGTGGTCGAAAGCATTAATTTAAGAGTTACTGTGTTACGTGATATTGATGGGACCGTGCATCATGTTCCTAATGGAGAAATAAAAGTGGCTTCAAACAAATCAAAATCTTTTGCTAGAATTAATTTAAAACTTGGTATTTCATATAATGCAGATTTAGAAAAGGTAGTTAAGGTGGTTAATCAAATAGGGGAAGAGATGGCTCAAGACGCGGAATGGAAAGATAAAATTAATGAGCCGCCTAAATTTGTGAGGGTTGATGATTTTGCGGATTCAGCAGTAACTATTAAAATAGATGGCGAGACAAAACCATTAGAGCAATGGGCAGTTACTGGAGAATTAAGAAAGCGCATTAAAATTGCTTTTGATAAAGAAGGCATTGAAATTCCATTTCCGCAAATTGTTATTCATAATGCAAAGGATTAAATTGACATTAGCAACGTAATCTGCTATTTTAATTTAAGCGGGTTGTTTTTTTACTTTAATAAACATGCCTACAATTCAGCAATTAGTTAGAAAATCAAGAAAAATTATAAAGAAAAAGCCAAAAGCGCCTGCTTTATGGCGTAGTTTTAATTCGCTTAAGAATAAACCTAAAAGAAAATCATCTCCATTCAAGCGTGGAGTTTGCGTGAAAGTTTATACGGTTACTCCTAAAAAGCCTAATTCAGCTTTGCGTAAAGTAGCTAGAGTCAGGTTAACAAATGGAATGGAAGTAACAGTTTATATCCCAGGCGAAGGCCATAATTTGCAAGAGCACTCAGTTGTTTTAATCAGAGGAGGTAGAGTAAAGGATTTGCCAGGAGTTCGTTATCATATAGTTAGAGGAGTTTTAGATGCGGAAGGAGTTGAAGGTCGCAAGCAAAAAAGAAGCCGTTATGGAACAAAAAGGATCAAAACAGCGGAAAGCGGAGCGAAAAGTAAAAGCGAAGAAGCTCCAGTTGAAGAAAAATCTGATAAATAAAAATTATTAATTTGAAATTTAATTTATTATGCGTAGAAAAAGAAGCGTTAAAAGAATAATTAATCCAGACCCTAAATATGATAATGTTTTAGTGGCTAAATTTATTAATCATCTTATGAAAGGCGGCAAGAAATCAATTGCTCAAAATATTCTTTATAAATCTTTTGATATTATAAAAAAGTCTATCAAAGATAAAGAGCCTTTGGATGTTTTCGATCAAGCCATTAAAAATGTCTCTCCTTTTATTGAAGTTAAGTCAAGACGAATCGGCGGAGCTCATTATCAGGTTCCAAGAGAGGTAAGAGGTGAAAGAAAAATTACATTAGCCATGAGATGGATTATTAACGCTTCCAGAAATAAAAAAGGAAAACCAATGAACCAAAAACTTGCGGAAGAATTAATTGAAGCTTATAAAAATGAAGGAACGGCTATTAAGAAAAAACAGGATATGCATAGAGTGGCTGAAGCGAATAAAGCCTTTGCCCATTTTTCCTGGTAATAATCATGAGACGATATCAATTAAAAAATATAAGAAATATAGGGATTATTGCCCATATAGATGCTGGAAAAACTACTATTACAGAAGGTATTTTATATTTAACAGGAGTAACTCATAAAATTGGAGTAGTTCATGAAGGCGATACTCAAATGGACTGGATGGAACAGGAAAAAGAAAGAGGAATTACAATTACTTCTGCAGCGACAACTTGTTTTTGGACTCCAAAGCATTACACTTCTGAAGATTCTAACAAAAAATATCTTATTAATATAATTGATACGCCAGGGCATATTGATTTTACAGTTGAAGTTCAGCGTTCTTTAAGAGTACTTGATGGCGCTATAATTGTTTTTGATGGAAAGATGGGAGTAGAGCCTCAATCTGAAACTGTTTGGCGTCAATCTGATAAATTTAATGTTCCTCGTATTTGTTTTATTAATAAAATTAATCAGGTAGGAGGAGATTTTTATAAAAGCTTAGATTCAATAAAAGATCGTTTAAATTCAGAAGTATATCCGTTGCAAATACCTATTGGATTTGAGAAAGACGTAAAAGGTGTTGTTGATTTAATAAAAATGAAAGCCTATGTCTATAGTGATTTTCATGATAAAGAATTATTAGAACAAGACATTCCTGATGATTTAAAAGAAAAAGCTGAAAAATACAGACAAGAGCTTCTTGAAAAAGTAGTGGAATCTGATGATGAATTAACTGAAAAGTATCTTAATAATCAGGAAATTACTGAACAGGAATTTATTAAAGTTATCAGAGAAAACACTTTAAGCGGAAACTTATTTCCGGTTTTTTCCGGAGATGGTCGTGGGGTAATAATGGAAACATTATTAGATGCCATTATTAATTATCTTCCGGCTCCTATTGATTTGCCTCCTGTTAACGGAATTGAGCCAAAAACAGATAAAAAGATTGTAAGAGAAACATCTGATGATGCTCCTTTTTCTTCTTTGGCTTTTAAAATAGCAACTGATCCTTATGTTGGTCACCTATGTTATTTTAGAAGTTATTCTGGGATTCTTCGAAGTGGTTCATATCTTTTAAATACTTCAACTAATAAAAAAGAAAGAGTTGGTAGAATTGTAAGAATGCATGCAAATAAAAGGGAGGAAGTAAAAGAAATTTATGCTGGCGATATTGCCGCAATTGTCGGATTAAAAGGAACGACAACAGGTGATACATTATGTGATCCTGAGAATCCTATTATCTTAGAAAATATTGAGTTTCCAGAGCCTGTTATTTCTATTGCGATTGAGCCAAAGACAAAAGCTGATCAGGAAAAGATGGCTTTATCCTTAAGAAAATTAGCAGAAGAAGACCCTACTTTTAGAATAAAAGGAGATATAGAGACTGGGCAAACAATTATTTCAGGAATGGGAGAATTGCATTTAGAGGTTCTTGTCAATAGAATGCTTAGAGAATTCAATGTAGAAGCTAATGTTGGCAAACCTCAAGTTGCTTATAGAGAAACAATTAAAAATAGTTCGCAAGCTGAAGGCAAGTATATAAAACAAACAGGCGGACGTGGACAATATGGCCATGTTTGGCTTCGTATAGAGCCACAAGAACAAGGCAAAGGATTTGAATTTGTAAACGAAATTAAAGGAGGTATTATCCCGCAGGAATATATTCCAGCCGTTAGTAAAGGAGTTAAAGAGGCGATGGACAGAGGAGTTGTAGCTGGGTATCCTTTAGTTGACATAAAGGTTGCTTTATATGACGGATCCTTTCATGATGTTGATTCTTCAGAATCAGCTTTTAAAATCGCAGGTTCAATTGCATTGCAGGAAGCTGTTAGGCGAGCTGATCCTATTTTACTGGAGCCAATTATGAAATTGCAAGTAATAACTCCAGAAAAATTTATGGGAGATGTTGTTGGCGATATTAATTCTAAGCGCGGCAGGATTGAAAAAATGGAAGATAAGGAAGAAGGAAATAATTTGATTAAGATAATTGATTCATATATTCCTTTGGCAAACATGTTTGGATACGCAACTCAATTAAGATCAATATCCCAAGGAAGAGCTAATTTCAGTATGGAATTTGATCATTATGAGGAAGTTCCCAAAAATGTGGCAGAAGATATAATTGGAAAGAGGAAGTAGTTTTTAATTTTTAATTTTAAGTTTTAAATTTTAATTGAAATCTAAATGATTAAATTTTAATTTGTTTTAATTATTTATGAATTTAAAATTGATTTATAATTTATAATTTAAAATTTTATTATTATGTGGGAAAAAATAAAAAAAATATTGCAAAAAGAAGGGGGTAAATGTATTATAGTAGAAAAGGATCAGCCAACCTACGTGGTTATGAAAATTGATGATTATGAGAGTGGTCCGAAGAATAACATATCTTCTGAAATAGAGAAAGTTAATCGTGATATTGACGAATTGAGTTTCAAAGAAAAAGAAGAAACTGAAGCAATTGAGCCTAATGATAGCGAAGAAGTTAAAGTAGAAGATTTACCTTTTTAATAAATTATTGACATATATATTTATTTTTGATAGATTTAGAATATAAATTAATTAAATTAAGTAAAATATTAGAACTTGAAGTTTGATGTTTGAAATATATTTAAATGTTTCAAATATTATGTTTCATGTTTCATGATAGTTTATGGCTGAAAAATTTGAAAGAACTAAGCCTCATCTTAATGTAGGAACCATTGGTCATGTTGATCATGGGAAAACAACTTTAACAGCTGCTATTTTAAAGTGCTTGGGAGCAGCAGGTTTTAAGTCTCAAAATAAAGGCGTTGATCAAATTGATAAGGCGCCTGAAGAAAAAGCTCGCGGTTTAACTATTTCCGTTTCTCACGTTGAATATGAGACAGAAAAAAGACATTACGCTCATATTGATTGTCCTGGTCATGCTGATTACATCAAGAATATGATCACCGGAGCTGCGCAGATGGATGGAGCTATTTTAGTAGTTTCAGCCCCTGATGGTCCAATGCCTCAAACGCGCGAACATATTCTTTTAGCTCGCCAAGTTGGATTACCTGCTTTAGTTGTATTTTTAAATAAGACAGACCAGGTTGATGATTCTGAATTAATTGATTTGGTTGAACAAGAGATCAGAGAGCTTTTAAGTAAATATGAATTTGAAGGGGATAAAATTCCAATTATCAGAGGTTCGGCTATACAAGCGATAGAATGCGGATGTGGAAAAAAAGATTGTCTAAAATGCGGTCCTATCTTAGAATTAATGAAAGCAGTTGATGAAAATATTCCAGAACCTGTTCGAGCAGTTGATGAGCCTTTCTTGATGCCCATTGAAGATGTTTTTTCTATAGAAGGTAGAGGTACTGTTGCAACTGGAAGAATTGAAAGAGGTATTCTCAAGCTAAATGACGAAGTTGAAATAATTGGATTAAAAGATACTCAAAAAACTGTTGTGACTGGAATTGAAATGTTTAATAAATCTCTTGAAATAGGGGAAGCAGGTGATAACGCAGGAATCCTTTTAAGAGGAGTTAAAAGAGAAGATATTGAAAGAGGGCAGATTTTGGCCAAGCCTGGGAGCGTTACTCCTCATACAGAATTTGAAGGCGAAATTTATATTCTAAGCAAAGAGGAAGGCGGAAGACATACTCCTTTCTTTAAAGGATATAAGCCACAGTTTTTTATTAGGACAAGTGATGTAACAGGAGAGGTAACTCTGCCTGAAGGTACAGAAATGATTATGCCTGGAGATACAGTTAATTTGAAAGTTAAGCTTTTAGCTCCAATTGCTTTGGAAGCAAAACAGCGCTTTGCTATCAGAGAAGGCGGTAAGACTGTTGGGGCAGGTGTAGTTACAAAGATTATAAAATAGTTATTTTAATTATTAACAATAATGACACTCAAAAAAGAAGAAGAGGTCAAACAAAGAATTCGCATTAAAATTCAAGCTTACGATCATAAACTTATTGATCAATCAGTAAGGCAAATTATTGAAACAATAAAACGTTATGATGCAAATATTCGTGGTCCTGTTCCATTACCTACGGAAATTCATAAATATACTATCAACAGGGCTACTTTTGTTCATAAGAAGTCTCGTGAACAGTATGAAATGAGAGTTCATAAAAGATTAATTGATATAGTTAATCCCGGTCCAAAAGTCATTGATGCTTTGACAGGATTGAATTTACCTGCTGGCGTTGATATAGAAATAAAGATGACATGAATAAATAGTGGGAATTAGTCGTCTTTAGCCGGGGCTTTCCCCGGTTTTTGATTACTATATTAATTTTTAAAAATTGTATGAAATTTATTTTAGGAAAAAAAATAGGCATGACGCAGATTTTTGATGATAATAACAATGTTCTTCCAGCTACATTAATTAAAGCTGGACCTTGTTTTGTTGTTCAGGTTAAAAATAAAGAAAAAGATAGGTATGAAGCTGTTCAAATTGGATTTGAAGAGATCAAGGATAAAAAAGTAAAAAAACCGCAAAAAGGACATTTTAAAAAACACGGCTTAGAAAAGAATTATTACTATCTAAGAGAATTTTCTAATAATAAGTTAAAATCAGGCGATAAAATTGATCTTTCCTTATTTAACAATGGAGAAATAGTAAGTGTCAGCGGAATTTCAAAAGGAAAAGGATTTCAAGGGGTTGTTAAAAGGCACGGCTTCAAAGGTTCTCCAGCAAGTCACGGAACAAAACATACATTAAGAGCGCCTGGTTCAATTGGCTCAGCTTTTCCTGAAAGAGTTTTTAAAGGAAAAAAAATGGCTGGGCGAATGGGAGGTGATAGAATTTTTGTTAAAGGATTAGAGATTGTAGGTATAGATAAGGAAAATAACTTATTGGCTCTTAAAGGAGCTGTTCCTGGAAAAAAAGGAACATTATTAGAAATAATAGTAACAAAAGAAATAGAGGCAGTAAAAGAAGAAAAACAGGAAAAACTTATAGCTGATTTGGAAAAAAAAGAAACAGAAGCAAAAGGAAAAAAAACAGGAGTAAAAAATAAATAAATAATTTATGAAGCAATCAGTTTACAATCAAAAAGGAGAAGAAGTCGGAAAAGCTGAATTGCCAGCTGAGATTTTTGATTTGGCATTAAATAAAATCTTAGTTCATCAAGCAGTAGTTGCTCAAATGTCTAATGCGCGTAAGACAATTGCCCATACAAAAGATAGAAGTGAAAGAAGAGGCGGGGGCCGCAAGCCATGGAAACAAAAAGGAACTGGCAGGGCGCGTCACGGTTCAATCCGTTCTCCTATTTGGAGAGGTGGCGGAATTTCTTTTGGTCCGACTAAAGAAAGAGTTTTTACTAAAAAGATTAATAAGAAAATGAAGCAAAAAGCTCTTTTTATGGCTTTATCTTCTAAAGTTAGAGACAATGAAATGATTTTATTGGATAAATTGGAAATAGCAGAAATCAAAACTAAAGCAATGACAGATATTTTGAATAATTTAAAAAATAATCTAAAAAAAGATTTAACTAAAAGTGTTTTAATTGTTTTGCCGAAAACAGATCTTAACATTATTCGCGCAAATAATAATATTCCTAAAACAAAAACAATTAGAGCTGATAGTTTAAATGTTTTGGATGTTTTAAATTATAAATATTTTTTAATACTTCAGGATAGTATTGATGTAATTAAAAAAACATACACGAAGTAATTTTAATAATATGTCTTTATTTGATAAATTTAAAAAAAGAACAAAAAAACCGGAAGTCAAGAAGGATATCGAAAAAAAATCCGCCAAAGGCGGGCCCGTTTCTAACGGGAAAGAAATGATTCCTAAAAAGAAGCTTTCTAAAGCTGATATAAAAAAAACAGTGTCAGCTTATAATGTAATTAAAGAGCCATGTATTACTGAAAAAGCAAGCTTTTTAGCTGAGCAGAATAAATATGTTTTTAAAGTATATCCAAATGTTAATAAGATTGAAATAAGGAAAGCAATTGAATTAATTTATAATACAAAAGTAAGCAATGTGAGAGTAATACATTCAAGTCCTAAAAAGAGGCGTCTTGGAAAACATCAAGGATGGAGAAGTGGTCTTAAACATGGTTTTAAAAAAGCTATTGTTACATTAAAGAAAGGTGAAAAAATAGAATTATTGCTTAGATAATTATGAAATACTATAAACCTACAACTTCAGGAAGAAGAGGAATGACTTCAGTGGATTATTCTGTTTTGACTAATAAAAGTCCAGAAAAAAAATTAACCAAGAAGCTAGTCAGAAAAGCTGGACGTGGTTATCGCGGCCAAATTACAATGAGGCATAAAGGCGGTGGGCATAAAAGAAAGTATCGCTTGATTGATTTTAAAAGATGCGATAAGATGGATATTCCTGCAATAGTTGCTTCTATCGAGTACGATCCTAACAGAAGTTGTTTTGTTTCTCTCTTGAATTATAAAGACGGAGAAAAGAGATATGTTTTAACTCCAGAGGGACTTAAAATAGGAAAAGAAGTTATTTGTCAGGAAAAAGCTTCTCAAAAAATTGGCAATCGCATGTATTTAAAAAATATATTGCCAGGAACACAAGTTTATAACATAGAATTTTTGTCAGGAAAAGGCGGTCAGATGATTCGTTCTGCAGGCAGTTCTGCCCAGGTAATGTCCCATGATTCAGGATATACACAGATCAAGTTATCTTCTGGCGAAATAAGAATGGTTAGGGATAACTGTTTTGCAAGCTTAGGTCAGTTAAGTAATCCAGAACATGGAATAGTTATTATCGGAAAAGCAGGTAGAAGCCGCTGGATGGGGCGACGCCCAACAGTTCGTGGTTCAGCAATGAATGCTTGCGATCATCCTCACGGAGGAGGAGAAAATAGGCAGTCAATCGGATTAAGAAAAGGCCCTAAAACTCCTTGGGGAAAATTAGCTTATGGAGTTAAGACAAGAAAAAAGAAGAAATATAGCAATAAATTTATAATTAAACCAAGAAATAAGAAAAAAAAGAAAAGATAATCAGTAAATTAATATGAGCAGATCACTTAAAAAAGGTCCATATGTTGATGAAAAGCTATTAAAAAAAGTAGCTAAAATGAAATCAGGCCTGCCTCGCGACAAAGCGGGCGATAAGGCGGTTATTAAGACATGGGCGCGCAATTGCACGATTACTCCTGAAATGGTAGGTTATACTTTTGGCGTTCATAATGGAAAAGATCATATCTCTGTATTTATTGCTGAAGATATGGTAGGCCATAAATTAGGAGAATTTTCGCCAACCAGAAAATTCGTTAAGCATGGAGGTAGAATGCAGCGGGAACAAGAAACAGTCGCAAGACAAAAATAGAAATAATTTAATTGATATTATATGTTATTTAAAGCTAAATTAGGGCATTTAAGAATATCTCCAAGAAAAGTCAGATTAGTTACTGATTTGATTAAGGGGTTGCCAGTAAAGCAAGCTGAGATTCAATTAAAATTTTTAACCAAAAGATCAGTTGAACCCATTTTAAAGCTTTTGAATTCAGCAGTGGCTAATGCTAAAAATAATAATGATATATCAAAAGATAATCTTTTTATAAGTAATATAATGGTTGATGTTGGACCAACGCTGAAAAGATGGAGACCGAGAGCAATGGGCAGAGCTTCTTCTATTATGAAAAGAACCAGTCATATTACTTTAATATTAAGCCAGAAAGGTTTGCCTATTACTAAAGAAAGCAAAAAAGTAAAACCAGAAGAAATAAAAGAAGAAACTGAGCGGGTTAAGAGAATTGAGGGAGAAAAAACGTTATTGGAAGAAATAAGCAAAAAAACAGATAAGACAGATAAGAAAAATTTTCCTCCAAAACCTTATTCGGCAACATCAAAATCTAAAAAGAAATTTTTTAGTCGCCAGACATTTGGCAATGCTAAAAAAGTATTTAGAAGAAAAAGTTTTTAATTATATAAAATAATTATGGGGAGAAAAGTTCATCCATTTATATTTCGTCTAGGCTCTGTGACAAATTGGAAGTCACGGTGGTTTAGTAAAAAACAATACAAAGATTTTTTAGAGCAAGATACAAAATTGCGAAGCTTTGTTATGAAAAAATTAAAAAGAGCAAGCGTTAATTCAGTTGAAATAGAGCGTTCAGCTAATTTTCTTAACGTTATTATTAAAACAGCTCGTCCAGGATTGGTTATAGGAAGAGGTGGAGGAGGAGTAGAAGAGCTTAAAAATGAAATAAAAAAGCTTTTCCCAAAAAATAGTTCAATACAGTCTAATTATGAAATTCGTTTAGAAATAGAAGAAGTTAAAGATCCTGACATTCAAGCTGCCATTGTTGGCATGGAAATAGCAAGCCAAATAGAAAGACGTTTACCTTATAGAAGAGTAATAAAACAGGCATTGGATAAAATTATGCAGAATAAAAAAGCTAAAGGAGCTAAAATTATGATTAAGGGGAGATTAAATGGAGCTGAAATAGCAAGAAAGGAACATTTAAAAAAAGGTAAGATTCCTCTCCAAACTCTGCGTTCTGACATTGACTATGCAAGTTCAACTGCATACACCAATTACGGAACAATTGGAATAAAAATTTGGATTTATAAAGGAGAGGTATTTAATTAATTTATCATGTTAACGCCAAAAAAAGTAAAACATAGGAAATGGCAGAAAGGCAGAAGAAGAAATAAAGGAAAATCAACTAGAGGATTTAGTATATCTTTCGGTTCTTATGCCTTAAAAGCAATGGGAGCTATTTGGCTTACTTCCAGACAAATTGAAGCTGCTAGAAGAGCAATGACAAGATATGTTCAGCGTGGAGGAAAAATCTGGATTAGAGTTTTTCCCGATAAACCGATTACTAGAAAAGGAATAGAAGTTCCAATGGGAGGCGGAAAAGGTAGTGTTGATTTCTATGTTGTTCCCGTAAAACCGGGCAGAATAATTTTTGAAATGGATGGCGTGTCTGAAGAAATGGCTAAAGAAGCAATGAGAAAAGCCGGGCATAAACTACCAATGAAGACAAAATTTATTAAACGATAAAATTTCGTATGAAAGCAAAAGAACTATATCAGAAAACCAAAAAAGAATTAGATGATTTATTAGCTGATAAAAGTCATAAGCTTGGTGGGCTTAAATTTGATTTAGTTTCAAAAAAGCTTAAAAATGTAATGCAAATAAAACAGTTGCGTAGAGATATTGCAAGAATTAAAACTATTCTTAGAGATAAATAATTATTATGAATGAAAAAAAAGAGCAAATAAAAGAAAAAGAAAAATCAAACTCTAATAAAAGAGGGCGGTTTTTAAAAGGCATTGTTTTTAGCGATAAGATGGATAAAACAATAACTGTCTTGACTGATAGATATAAGAAGCATTCTAAATATAAGAAAAGATATAAAGTTAGCAAAAAATACAAAGTTCATGATGAGAAAAATGAATATAAAAAAGGAGATAAAGTTATTATCCATGAATGCAGACCAATAAGCAAAGATAAGCAATGGGAGGTTATCAAATTAAATCAAGAACAGTCCTTAAAATGATACAACCAGGAACAAAATTAAAAATAGCCGATAATACTGGAGCAAAAGTTATTCAGTGTTTTAAGATTTTAGGAGGAACTCGCAGGCGTTATGCTCAAATTGGAGATATTATCGTTGCTTCGGTGAAATTAGCTGAGCCAAGAAAAATAGTAAAGAAAAAAGATATTGTTAGAGCTGTAATTGTTCGCCAGAAAAAAGCTTTTCGCAGAAAGGACGGTTCATATATTCGTTTTGACGAAAATGCTGCAGTTATTATTGAAGGACATAATCCAAAAGGAGGCCGTATTTTCGGTCCTGTTCCAAGAGAATTAAAAGAAAAAGGTTTTGACAAGATAGTATCATTAGCTCCCGAAGTTTTATAATATGAAAATAAAAAAAAATGACACAGTATTAATAATAAGCGGTAAAGATAAAGGGAAAAAAGCAAAAGTTCTTGAAGTTTTTCCTCGTCAAAGAAAGGTTTCAGTTGAAGGGATTAATATAGTAAAAAAGCATCGCCGGCCGAAAAGTGAAAAAGAAAAAGGACAAGTTATTGAAATTCCTAAGCCAATCGATGTTTCTAATGTTAAGTTTATTTGTCCAAAATGCAGTAAATCAGTTAGAATTGGTTATAAGATAGTTGAAAAGAAAAAATACAGAATTTGCAAAAAATGCAAACAAGAAATTTAATCTAAAATGCAAAACATAAAAGAAAAGTATCAAAAACAAACAATTCCTGCAATGAAAGAAAAATTTAGTTATAAAAATAATCTGGCTGTGCCTAGAATTATTAAAGTTGTAATTAATACTGGTTTTAATCCTGCTAATAGAGATGAAAAAGCCCAAAAGGAAATAGCTAATGATTTAAGTATGATCACTGGACAGAAAACAATCTCTTGTAGATCAAAAATATCTGAAGCTGGATTTAAGATAAGAGAAGGGATGATTATTGGCTTTAAAACGACTTTAAGGGGCCCTAAAATGTATGATTTTTTAGATAGATTAGTGAATATTGCATTGCCGAGATGCCGTGATTTTCGTGGCCTGCCTGAAAAAAATATTGATAAGGGAGGCAGTTTGAATATTGGCATTAAAGAGCATATTGTTTTTCCTGAAATTTCAACTGAAAGCGCTAAAAATATTTTTGGATTTCAAATTTCTATCACAACGACAGCTAAGACAAAAAAAGAAGGGTTGGAATTATTTAAATTATTAGGATTTCCTATCAGAATTGACAAAAAAGAGAAATAGTATATTATTTTTTTATGGCTAAAAAATCTGTTATTGCCAGAGCAAATAAAAAACCGAAATTTACTACAAGAATAGTTAGGCGTTGTTTTAATTGTGGCAGAAAAAGAAGTTATTTAAGAAAATTTGGTTTATGCAGAATATGTTTTAGAGAATTAGCCAATAAAGGAGAAATTCCAGGAATAAAAAAATCTTCCTGGTAGTATAAATAATTATTAAATTATGACAGATCCAATTGCTGACATGTTAACCAGAATAAGAAATGCTCAAGCTGTTTTGCATAAAACAGTTATTATTCCTTTTTCTAAATTTAAATTTAATCTCGCTGAGATTTTAGAGAAAGAAGGATTAATTGGCAAAATATCAATTCAAGGCAGAAAAACGAGAAAAACTATAAAGATTGAATTGAAATATGATAATAATAAGCCGATAATAAGTAGCATTAAAAGAATAAGCAAGCAAGGGCAAAGAATTTATATTAAAAGGGATAAATTAAGACCAATTAGACAAGGATATGGATTTGTTATTATTTCTACATCTCAAGGATTGATGACAAATAAAGAAGCTAATAAAAAAGGATTAGGAGGAGAATTAATTTGTGAAGTTTATTAATATGTCAAGAATAGGAAAAAAACCAATCAATATTCCCGATAACGTTGAATTAAAAATTGAAAACACAAAGGTTATTATCAAGGGGCCTAAGGGACAATTAGAGCAGACATTGTCTGATGGTTTTGAATTAATTCAGAATAAAGAAAACAAAAAATTAGCAATTAAATCAAAAAGTGAATCAAAAAACAATTCAGCTTTATGGGGTTTATTTAGGAGTTTGATTTTTAATATGATTAAAGGAGTAACAGAAGGATTCGAAAAAAAACTGGAAATTAACGGTGTTAGTTATAGGGCCTCTGTTCAAAATAATGATCTTATTTTAAATTTGGGTTTTTCTCATCCAGTCGAAATAAAAGCTCCTGAAGGCATAAGTTTTGAAGTAGATAAAAATATCATTACTGTTTTAGGAATAGATAAGCAATTAGTCGGCCAAATAGCTGCTAAAATTAGAGAACAAAGAAAACCAGAGCCTTATAAAGGGAAGGGAATACGATATATTGATGAAGTTATTAGAAGAAAGGCTGGTAAAAAAGCGGCAAGCGCAGAATAATTTTTTATGTTAAAAAAACAAGAAAAACGTCACAGAAGACATATGCGCATTAGAGCAAAAATTAAGGGAACTGAAAAGTATCCGCGGCTTTCTATTTTTCGAAGTAATAAATATATTTATGCTCAATTAATTGATGATCTTAATGGTAAAACTTTAGTGAGCGTAAGTGATATTAAAATTAATAAAAAAAATAAATTAAATAAAATTGAAAAAGCGAAAGAAATAGGATTTTCGCTTGCTAAAAAAGCAATAGATAATAAAATAAAAAAGATTGTTTTTGACAGAGGAGGCTACAAATATCATGGAAGAATTAAAGCTGTTGCTGAAGGAGCTCGCGAAGGAGGATTAAAATTTTAATTTCATGTATATAAAAAGGGAATTAGAAAAAAGAGAATATGAACAGAAATTACTTGATATTGCTCGTATAGTACGTGTTGTAGCTGGCGGTCGCCGTTTTAGGTTTCGCGCTGTGGTTGTCATCGGCAATAAAAAGGGCAAAGTTGGAGTAGGGGTAAGTAAAGGGCAAGATGTCAGCTTAGCTGTTGAAAAAGCAGTAACTAACGCTAAAAAAAATTTAATCAAAGTTTCATTAAAGAATAATACTATTCCTCATACGACAGAAGCTAAATTCGGAACGGCAAAGATTTTACTTAAGCCAGGAATGAAAGGAAGAGGAATTGTTGCTGGAGGAGCTGTTCGCGTTATTTGTGATTTGGCCGGTATTGAAAATATTTCAGGAAAAATTTTAGGTAAAACAAAGAATAAATTAAATAATGCCCGCGCTACAATTAAAGCGCTGAAGAAATTAAAGAGTTAATATTTTATTATGCAGATACATGAACTCAATCTAATGTTCAAGAAAAAGTCTCGTAAGCGAGTAGGCCGTGGTGGAAAAAAAGGAACTTATTCAGGACGCGGCATGAAAGGGCAAAAATCACGTTCTGGAAAAGGTCCGCGCGCAGGTTTTGCTGGCGGAGATACAACTTTACTTAAGAGATTGCCTAAAAAAAGAGGCATGGTTGGAAAGGTTGAAATAAGGCACGGTTCAAAATTAGCCAGATTAAGAATTAAGCCGGTTGTTTTGAATTTAAAGGATATTAAGAAAAATTTTAAAAACGGAGAAATTGTTTCTCCTAAAAGTTTGTTTGAAAAGAAATTAATTAGTAAAATTAATAAAAAGATTCCAAGAGTTAAAATTTTAGGTAAAGGAGAATTAAAAGAGAAATTAATATTTAAAGGAGTTAAAATATCGAAGAAAGTTCAAAAATATGAAATGGCTAAATAAAATTATTCAAATCTTTAAAATAAGGGATTTACGAAAGAAAATATTTTTTGTTTTAATGATTTTAGTTATTTTTAGAATTGCCGCTAATATTCCAATTCCTGGTATAGATATTGAACGATTAAAGCAATTTTTTGCAAATAATCAATTATTTGGATTGATGAACATTTTTACTGGTGGCGCAATGAGTAATTTATCAATAATTATGCTTGGATTGGGTCCTTTTATTACAGCTACAATAATTATGCAGCTTCTAACAATGATTTTTCCTAAATTAGAAGCTATTTACAAAGAGGAAGGAGAAGCTGGACGTCAGAAATTTAATCAATATGGTCGCATGTTAGCAGTTCCAATGGCTATTTTACAATCTTATGCTATGCTAACTCTTTTAAGTAGACAGAATATTATTACCTTTGCCTCTTCTTTCCAGTGGGTTACTTCTATTATAGTCGCTACGGCGGGCGCTTTATTTCTAATGTGGCTTGGAGAATTAATATCTGAAAAAGGTATTGGCAACGGAGTTTCTTTATTGATTTTCGCTGGTATTGTTTCAAGTGTTCCTCTTTCCATTAGAGAATTAATAGTTACTTATAATCCTTCTAAAATACCGGCTTATGTAGCTTTTTTCATTGTAGCGCTGGTTATTACTTCTGGTGTTATTGTTATAACTGAGGGTCGGCGCAATATTCCCGTTTCTTATGCAAAGCGCGTTCGTGGAAATAAAATGTATGGTGGAGTTTCTACTTACTTGCCATTAAATATTAATCCGGCTGGAGTTATTCCGATTATTTTTGCTTTATCAATAATGCTTTTTCCAGGAATAATAGCTAATTTTTTAGGGGGTTCAAATATTGGCTGGATAGCTAGTGTTGCCCAATTAGTCGGCCGTCTTTTTGAGAATCCATGGTTTTACGGTATTGCTTATTTTCTTCTAGTTGTTTTGTTTACATATTTTTATACAGCTGTTACTTTTAATCCTAAAAATGTATCTAGTAATTTACAGAAAATGGGAGGATTTATTCCAGGCATTCGTCCGGGCAAATCAACTACTGATTTTCTTTATTTTATTCTTAATCGTGTTCTGTTTTTTGGCGCTATCTTTTTAGGAACGATTGCAGTTTTACCTTCAATTGTTCAAGGCGCTACAGGTATTACTGCTTTTGGATTTATTATTGGAGGA
>Ga0268281_1000410_pt1 | contig 32466 bp, 28 predicted proteins | sample saktaG_10_FD_190134 | JGI IMG/M metagenome (GOLD analysis project Ga0268281, IMG submission 190134) | Saline water microbial communities from Sakinaw Lake, British Columbia, Canada - sak_2011_5_24_50m | ecosystem: Environmental > Aquatic > Non-marine Saline and Alkaline > Saline ...
AGCCCCTCCAATTCCATCTCTGCCTGTTTTAGCCCCTATTAGAATTACTGAATTCCCCTGGCCTTTTGCTATTGCCCGTAAAATATCATTTTTCCTGGCTAATCCCACACACATCACATTTACCAAAATATTTTCCTGATAACTTGGGGAAAAAACTGTTTCTCCTCCAACCGTAGGCACCCCTATACAATTACCGTAAAAAGAAATGCCCTCTATGACTCCTTTATAAAGATATTGAGTTTGAGGATGATTAAAATCTCCAAATCTTAAAGAATCTAATAAAGCTATGGGTCGGGCACCCATCGCAAAGATATCCCGTACTATTCCTCCGATACCAGTTGCCGCTCCCTGAAAAGGTTCTATAGCCGAAGGATGGTTGTGACTCTCTATCTTCATGGCAATAACCTGGTCATCTCCGATATCAATAATGCCCGCATTTTCTCCCGGCCCCTGAAGGACCCATTCTGCTGAATTGGGAAATAATTTAAGAAGCGGTTTTGAGTTTTTATAACTGCAATGTTCTGACCACATCACCGAGTACATTCCCAACTCTACTTCATTGGGTTCTCTTTGTAGGTATTCTTTTATTTTCTGGTACTCTTTCGGAGTAAGATTCCATTTTTTCCAAAATTTTTCCTGCTCAAAACTTTTCATTAATAAATAATCTCCTATTTTAATTTACCAATTTACCCATTCACCAATTGTTCAATTATTTATAGCTTATCGATTACTAATAAGTTTTATGTTCATTTTCTAATTTCTGAGATTTAGTTATCTAAGCACTGATTTCCTTTTTAGAAAACCTAAAATAGAATTAAAAATATATTTACCATCAGACGAGCCCAGACAATCTTCTACGCAACGTTCCGGATGAGGCATCATGCCCAAAACGTTTCCTTCTTTATTGCATATGGCAGCAATATTATCCACAGCGCCGTTAGGGTTTGCCTTTGAAGCAACCTCTCCATTTTCTTCGCAATACCGAAGGACAATCTGGTTGTTTTTGATCAGTTCAGATAAACCATGGTCGTCAATGTAATAATTACCATCCCCATGAGCGATAGGCACTTTTAAAACCTGACCCGCTTTACAAGAATGAGTATGAGGGATTTGATTATTTTCTACCTTGAGGTAGGTATATTTACAAATAAAATGAAGATTATTGTTTCTCATTAATGCTCCGGGCAATAGACCCGCTTCAGTAAGAATTTGGAATCCATTGCAAATCCCCAAAACTAATCCTCCGGCCGCAGCATAATCAATGACTGCTGACATAACCGGAGAAAATCGGGCTATAGCTCCAACCCTTAAATAATCTCCATAGGTAAATCCACCCGGTAAAAATATACCATCATATCCCTTGATATCAGTCTGTTTATGCCAGATATATTCAACTTCTACTTTTAAAACATCATTCAAGGCATAAAAACAATCGTAATCACAGTTTGAACCTGGAAATTGAATGACACCAAACTTCACTTTAACACCTCAACTTCATAACTAAAATCTTCAATCACCGGATTAGCTAATAATCTTTTACCCATCTCTTCAACCCTTTGAATCACCACCTGTTGATTCTGCCCCTTCATTTTAATATTGATATATTTTCCCATTCTTACCTCTTCTACTTCCTTAAATCCCAATGATTCCAAAGCATTTTGAGTCGCTTTCCCCTGAGCGTCTAATAACCCTTTTTTTAAGGTTACATAAATTTTAACCAACCACATTTTTTCCTCCTTTATATAAATTAACCAATTTGCCGATTCTCCAATTTACCAATTTACACTTCGTAGGACAAGCGTTCCCCGTTTTCACGGGGACAGGCCCGCTTGTCTATTATTACACTATCCGCTAATCGTTATTTATTATTTTACTTATTTCCTCTAATAATTCTCGTATAGAAGGCATACCCTTAAACCATTCTTTTTTGGACATTTCATTGGTAAATGCAGCATAAGCCATAGATATAAGTTCTTTCAATCTTGGCGGTAAGGGCGGAGGAGATAGATTTACCTTATTTTTCCAATTTAATTCATCTTTCTTTTTAGCATCCATCAATTCTTTAAACCAGGAAGTTTTCCGGTAATATAAACGAGCAATCTCCTTGCTGATGGGCAGGCCTTTAAAAGTAAAACGACATTCATCCAAAGTCCCCAAGACATCCACCACGACAAGGTTTCTGTTTTCATCAAAAGCAAATTCTATTTTGCCATCTTCGTATTTCAAGCCAATTTTATTTGCCTCTTGTCCGATGAGTTGGTTAATGGATAAGGTCACCCTTCTAATCTCTTCCAATTCATCATCACTAAGATTAGCAATTTTTTGGGCTTCTTCCCAACCTAAATAGCGGTCACTTTCCTCAAGCTTGGTAGAAACATCTAAAAAGGGTTTTTCTAAATCTTCCCCGGGAACAGGCATTTTTTCTAATCCTAATTCTTTTAATTCTAACTCCCCTTTTTTAAACCTTTTAAATACACTTGAACCTGCAGGTAAAGAATTGCGAAAAATAACTTCTAAAGGAATCAATAAATTACCATCTTCTTTTTTATAAACCGAATAATGATAGCCGTCGCTAGTTTTGGTAGGTTTTAATACCCGAAACAACTTAACTTCCATTATATCTACAGGACTTTTAACACCAGATATTCTTTTTGATTGACCATCTTCTACCAAACCTAAATAATGTGTCTTTATTCCCCTGCTCTCCAATTTTTCAAAAAAATAAGCTGCTGAAATACACAAAGATTCACCCTTGTTAGGAATATGGTCTGGCATCTCCCCCCAATCAAAGACCGAATAACGGTTCGAAAAAATAAATCTTCCTCTGCCAGTTTTGTTTTTTAATGACTTCTCTATGACAATTAAATCCTTTACACTGCCCACAGTTAACACTCCCTTCTATTCATTCACAAATTTACCAATCCGCCAATTGACCAATTCTCCAATTAAACTAATTGATAGTTTTAAATACAAGATGAAAGATGGTTTTTAGATGCAAGATAGAAAACTTACAACTTATCACTTATTACTCATTACTGTATTTTGATATTTTTTATCTTCTGAACCATAGCTTTTCTATAATCTTTAAGTCTTTCTCTAATTTTAGAATTTTCAATAGCTAATATGTGTGCTGCCATTAGTCCGGCATTTTTGGCATTTCCTATTCCTACTGTTGCCACTGGAATGCCACCAGGCATTTGAACCATAGACAATAGAGAATCAAGCCCTCCCAGAGCTTTTGTTTCTATAGGCACTCCGATAACCGGTAAAAGTGTTTTAGCGGCAATTACTCCGGCAAGATGAGCTGCCCCTCCTGCACCGGCAATGATTACTTTAAATCCTTTTTCTTCTATTTGCGCAACATATTCAAATAGTAAATCAGGGCTCCGATGAGCCGAGAGTACCTTCATTTCATAAGAAATAACTAATTCATCTAATACTTCAGCTGATTTTTTCATAGTGTCTTTATCTGATATACTTCCCATTATTATTGCTACTTTATCATCCATATCCTTTCTCCTTAATCCTCTAAATTTTATACATTCAATTAATAACTTTATAACAAATTAAAAGCCCAGACAATAGAAATTCCATCAATTAGAGTGGAACCTCTCCGCCTGGGCTTTTAATCCTCCGGTGTAGTATAAAATAAATATACTTTGCACCACTCGGTTCTAATCTTGTCTAAGCATAATATAATATTAACAAATATAAATCAGCTTAAATAAGCGATTCCCTAAGGTGCACTTCCACTCGTAGCCTGTCGTGATTTACGGTCACCTGGTAGAAACACTCTTGCCATATTCAAGAGTTTATACGAGTCCCTATTATTTAATTTTGATATTTTTTCTGACTAAAATATAACATTAATAAAATATATTGTCAAACCTTCCTTGTGCGTTGTCCAAAACATATTATACAATTAAAATAATGTTCTTTTAATTGATTTGCTAGTTTTTATTTGCTCTTGATTAAATTAAGTTCAATGAGTATCTTTTCTATCTTCTCTGCTTCATCATCGTTTAAGCTCATTGAAATTATTTTCATCCACTTACTGCTTCTTCCCAATAAAGCTGTTCCAGCTTTAATTGCTGGAATCCCTTTACCTCCAGTGACTTTTATTATTTCATACAATTTATTAATTTTCTTTTGCATTTCATTAACTTTTTGATAATTTCCTTTTTTGGTTTCTTTATACATTTGAATATAAGGTTCTATGAATACATTACCTAAGCCGGTAACTGCTCCGTCAGCTCCAATATTAAAAGAAGACCCATCCAAATAATCTTCGCCTTGAATCCAGGAAAAAGATTCAGGCACTGATGTATGTACTCCTCGAGTAAAAGATATAAAATCTCCTGAACTATCTTTTATGCCCGCGATATTTTTTTCTTTGGCGAGCTCTAATACTGTGTTCAGTTCTATTTTATTATGGGTACATTGAGGAATATTATATAAAATTAATGGTACTGAACTATAATGGGCAATTTTTTTAAAATGTTCAATAATTATATCTTGTGAAGTACTATAATAATAAGGAGTTACCGCAACAATATAATCAGGCTTATATTTTTCAATAATTTTAATTTCATTCATCACCATTTCTGTAGAAGGTTGAAGACAGGCTGCACAAAGAAATATTTTTCCTTCGCTCATTTCTTTTACCGATTTAAATATCTTCACTTTTTCCTCTATAGTTAACCAGCCTCCTTCTCCGGTTGTCCAATTGATAAAAACACCATTAACTCCTGCCGAAGAAAGGTAATTAACTTGTTTTTTTAAAAAATTAAAATTTATCTCTCCATTTTCTTCTAAGGGCAAAATAAGAGCAGGAATAATTCCTTCTAATTTTTTCTTTCCTACAGAATTTATCATTGAATCTAACTCCTTTATATTTTATAGATATTCATGTTCTTTTTTATTTGATTTAAATCTAGATGATATGGCTCTCGGCTACTTCTATGTTTTGTAATATACTATTATCTTAATGAAAATGTCTTTTTTATTCTTCTCTTAATTCTAAATTTTTACAAATATTTAAAAATTCATTTACTCTTTCATCACCGGTCGTAGCTTGAATATCAGCCATCACAATATCGCAGGGAGATAATTCTTTATAAATTTTCTCTATATCTTTTTGAATATCACCTAAACTTGCTTCCTGCAATCGAACGGGTGAATACATCACGGCTCTTCTTGTGTCAGTAAACATCTTTTTAACTTTTTTCATATCAGACATCATCCCCATATCCAGATAACCAACTTTGGGTAATTTTCTTATCTCTTCTAAATAGGGAGTAACATTCCAGTTGCAAGTATGCATACCAAATCTTTCAAAACTTTCCGCGATCTTTTTATCGCAAGGGAAAAGAAATTCTCGATAAATTTGGGGAGATACCATATTAACCGTACAATTGCTCACACAAAAATGATTGATGTAAAATCCGGATTCTCGCTGTTTTTTTTGAACTTTCAGGGCTAATCTGATCATTACATTACAAATTATAGAGAAAAAATAATGCACCAGAGCAGGCCTGTCATAAAAATCGGTAAAAATATCTTCACCTCTCAATATGAAGGCGTTATTTAGAACCCCTTGCCAATTTAAGTATCCATGAATTTTTCCCCATTGATTTTTAATGATATCCATTTGCTGAAATATTTCTTCTACAAAGATGTTTTTAAGGGTATCATCGATATTTAACTTTTCTACCTCTTTGACAGATAATTTCCTTCTGTTTTTATCTATTTCCGGCCATCTATCTTTTTCGTATATTAAAGGAAAACCAAATATTTTTGGAATAACATAAGCCCCATAACATCCAGAAATAGTCGCTAAATCGTCTTTATTATCTTCATTCCAATAAGAAACCGTAGGAAATCTCTGGCATAACTCCCTCTTCATCTTTGCTAAAGTTTTGTAACGATAAAAAGGATCCTTATGCCACTTTTCTGTAAAACTAACCCCACATCTCTGATAAAACCAAGCAGGTTCAAAACCTAAAGACACTCTCATATCTGATTCCGTACCATCGGCGGGTTCTCTCCTGGCAGGACCACTTATGGGAATATGATTTCTTAATTTTAATATTTTCACAAAATTACGCCTCTTGAAAATTTAAATAATCATTATTTTGTTAAAATTTCTATTTGCCTTAATCAATTTTCTTTAAGGACTCCATTCTGGTAAACTCCATATTTTTCAGTAGCGATTCTCAAAGCCCTTACATTCTCCTTACTTGCCCCTCGAGGTATTACACAACCCGAACTGAGAATATATCCTCCTCTTTGACCTGCTTCCAAGATGCACATTTTGGCTTCTTCAATAATTTGCTTGGAAGTATTATTAATAAAAGAAAGAGTATTTACCCCACCCATCAAAGAAACACGATCACCCACAATTTCCCTTGCTTGACCTGGAGTAAAACCTCCCAAAGGATCAAGAGGACCAATACAATCAAGACCAGTTTTTGCTAAATCCTCTACAATGGGAATTATATTGCCACATATATGACAATAAACTTTGACTTCCGGGTCATAATGATGAAGTTCATCACACACATCTTTCATATGAGGAAAAATAAATTCACGCCAAAATTGAGGCGAAATCACCGAAATATTAGCAACAGAATCATTTAACCGCAAAATCTGAAAACCCAAATCAATATTAAATTTCCCCTTTTCTACCGCAATAGCTACTCCTTTTTCCATGGCAGCATGAACCAGAGAAGGATTATCAACTAAATCCATTAAAGCTTTTTGATAACCGCAAAAATCCACGTAAAAAGCCAGTGTGGCACTATCACAATCTCCAATTAAACCACATTGTTTTCCCACGCTCTCAAATATCTCCTGCTGCCGCTCCTGGCAGCCGATTTCTTTGTAAAATTGGCGATCCGGGACAACAATTCTCTCTACATCTTCTTTATTTTTAATTAACGGTTTAGGAGCACTCCAGAAATGCTGATGAGCAATCTGATAAGGGTCAGTCAAGTCGAAATCTTTTTCATCATAGAGTCGGGTTAATAATCCTCCCAACATATCGATTTCCCCAAGGTGTTTTCCTTTTTTATTGACTTCAATAACTTTTTTATTTTCTCGTATAATTTTTCTTTTTGGGAAATGAAATTGACGAGCTCCGTCCGCACCCACAAGTAAAGCTGCATCTACAATCACTTTTAGCGCAGTTAATGGATTTTGAATAACTTCCAATAGATCGGTTTGCGTCAATCTAGCGCCTAGATCCACCCAAATTTTAGGAACATTGGGAACTCTGTCAGGCACTTTTCCGGATATAGAAAGATAAATTCGTTCATGAGGTAACAATTTTCACTCCCGAAAGAAAAAAGAATTAAAAATAATTAAATAAATCTTTTTACCGCATTGTGCCGGGTAAATATAAAACAAACCAGGGGACATAAGTAATTAAAAACAATACCCCTATTAAGACCAGCAGCATAGGAAATATTTCTTTAATAATTGATTTTAGTGGGGTTCCTGAAATTCCTGATACGATAAACAAAAGCATGCCAAAAGGCGGAGTCGATAAACCAATCATCATATTTAAAACAATGACCACGCCAAAATGAACCAAATCAATACCTAATAACTTAACCAGGGGAAGAACCATGGGGACAAATACCAAAGTTATTGCCATCGTATCGATAAACATACCTAAAATAATAAATAAAATATTAATTACCAGCAAAAGAACATATTTATTGGAAGTAACACCTAACAAGAAACCCGAAAAAATACTTGGTATGTGTTCTATAGCAACAATATAAGAAAATGAAAAAGCCGCCCCTACTATAACGGTTAAAACTCCTGTTGTCTTGGCAGTCTCAACAATAACCTCCAATAACTGCTTTAAACCAAGTGAACGATACACCAAGACGGAAATAAGCAAGGCATAAATACCGGCAAGGGCACCTGCCTCAGTAGGGGTGACCACTCCAGTATAAATACCTCCCAATAAAATAGCCGGAGTCATTAATGCCGGGAAGGCAATGAATGTACTTTTAATAAATTGTCTTAGTGTATATTTTTCACCCCGGGCATAATCCCTTTTATTGGCTATAAAAGCAATATAGGCCATTAATGCTAAACCAATTAAAATACCAGGAATCATTCCACCAATAAAAAGCTTGCCAATCGAAGCACCCGAAAGCATTGCATAAAAAATCATCGGTATACTAGGTGGAAAAATAGGACCAATTGTAGCTGAAGCAGCGGTAATGGCACAACTGAAACTATCATCATAACCTTGTTCGCGCATTGCCTCAATTTCCATAATACCCAGGCCGGATGCATCTGCTACCGCGGAACCGGTCATGCCTGAAAAGATAATTGAAGCCACTACATTAACATGACCCATACCACCTCTCCATCGTCCAACCAAGCTATTAGCAAATCTAAATATTTTTTCGGTTACAGCCCCCGAATTCATCACTTTGGCAGCAAAAACAAAAAGAGGGACTGCAATTAGGATAAATTTAACATCTAGACTGCTTAAAAACTGACCAGCTGCCATTTGTAATCCGGTAGCTGGCCCGGGAGCTAATAAGCAGTAAAAAATTGAACTCATCAACATTCCTAATGCAATAGGCAGCCTTAGTATAAAGGTTAATATAAAGCACAATAAGAACACTATCAGGGGTATATTCATCTTATGCTTCTCCTTTAGTTAATTTTCTTATATCAATATAAATATTGTAAGCTATTCTACCTATTATGATAGTCATAAAAATAATATAAGGGAAAAAGACAATATTCATGGGTACTTTTAGAACATTGGATTTTTTGAAGGACATAAAATCTACCCAATTATAAGTAGGAACAAAAGCAATGATAAAGGAGCTAAGTAACATTAAGTTACCTATAATCCTCATCCAAAATTTTACCTTCGGAGAAGCATCGTCATAAATCAAAGTAAATTTCACATGTGAATCATCACGCATTGCATAACATGCCCCAAATAAAGTGGTCCAGCTGAACATCATCAAAGTAAATTCTAATGGCCAGGTGAGGGGCACTAAAAAATAACGGAAAAAAACCTGGATTAAAAAAGCAATAAATAACAAAGAAAAAGTGATTGCTGGTATATATATCTCAATTATATCCAGAAATAATTTACCAATTTTTACCCAGATTGGTTTATTCTTCACAATAATATTCTCCTTTATATGAGATGGCCTCACCATACAATAAGGCAGTGAGACCATCTATTGTGATTTTTATTTTAAGATATTATCTATTAACGTTTTTCTGCCTGAATTTTCTCATACAGGTCCATATCCCAATCTTTTGAGACGTCTTTACTCTCATTCTGATAGGACCATTTAGCATATTCTGCAAAAGCCTCTTTATCCGGGTCTTCAATAACAATCAAACCTTCTCCTCTAAAGAAATCGACTAATTCAGATTCAGCTTTTAAGTTGGTCTCTGCACAAAAATCTCTAGCTTTCGCCATAGCTTTACTAATGACCAATTTTTCTATATCACTGAAAGATTGCCATCTCTTTTCATTGATACTGGGCCATACCGAATTAACTACATGATCAGTGAGAACAATATATTTGGTTACTTCATAAAATTTTGCATTTTTATCAGTAGGCAAAGGATTATCTTGCCCTTCTACGGCTCCGGTTTTTAAACCCATGTAAACTTCACCAAAACTCATGGGAGTAGGATTACCTCCTAAGGCTTTTCCTAGAGCTATCCAGGCAGGGCTGGCAGGTGTTCTTAATTTGACACCTTTCATATCTTGAGGAGTTCTTACTTCTCCCACTTTTTCAACCAAATTTAACTGTCTTGTACCAAGGTAGAATGCACCTAGAGGTCTTACCCCTGTTTTCTGAGCGACATCTTCAAAAATTGCTTCTCCAATCTCTCCATTTAATACTCTATCCATATGCCCAAAGCCACTGAAAGTATAAACAGAACCTATCATTGATAGATAAGGAACGAATTCTGCCAACCAGCTGGCACTGAAGTAAGCTATATCAAGACTTCCTTCCCGACAAGCAGCTAATTCGCCTTCCTGAGTATACAATTGGCCGGCTATATACAGGTCAGCGGTAATTTTACCATCGGAAAGTCTTTCTACTTCCTCTTTAAAAACCTGCATAGCTTTTGTATGGGCATCATCGGGAACGCTAATTGAAGACCAGGTAAGTGTAATTTCAGCGGCAAAGATATTCGCACAACTAAAAGTCAATAGCAAAGTTAAGATAACTAAAACAATCTCTAACTTTTTGAATTTCATTTTGAAATCCTCCTTTATATTTTTTTTAAGTTAGAATTACTTCTGCCTCTTATGCTTATTAATTAATCTTTTACCTTCTTCAACACCTCCTTTTTAGCAGAACAACGCAATAATTTACTCTCTAGATAAAGTAGCGTTTACTGCTTATTTTTATTTGCAACGAATATTAACATATCCTATTTTATAACGTTTTTTAGTAATTTATGGTTCGTATTCACATCAATATTTCCCTTCAACCTTTTTCTATCTATTCTGTTTTAACCAGCCATTATTTCCCTCCACTTTTGTAAAATGTTCCAACAAGTATATTGGGAAAACATCGCTTCATCAAAATGCAAAAGAAGTCCTCTTTTCCCTCCGTCAGTCGCCTCTTTCATTCTATTGATGTATTCATCTAAATTTTCTTTACCCATTTTAGGCCATAAACCAAAATAACATTTCTTATAATCGATACACTTTTGCATGGTTGTATCGAAATCATACATCTCTGGATTACCCAAATTCACTGCTCGTACTTTATCTAATTTTAAATAAGATTCTAATAAATAATCATTTTTTCCGCAAAAATGAATAAAGCCCCCTCCAAATGTTTCCAAAGCTTTTTTATCATAGGGAATTACAAATTCATCAATCTGTTGAGGTGAAATTAAAGTCGCACTATCTTCTGAAATTCGAGTTCCTCCATTTCTCATATAAATTCCTCGAGATAGAGCATGACCATGGTAACAGATAGTCTTCTCTTCTCCTAAAACCTCTTTCAGCTTCTCGGTAACTTGTATATACATTTCAGTGCATAAATTTAAAAGGTAATGAACAAATTTAGGATCATCGTATAAGTCATAAAAGATATTATTACCATAAACAGCATGCGCAATTTCAAATGGACCCAAAGTATCAGGAAGATATACATGAATCCATTCAGGCAATGTTTTTTTAAAAAATTTAATATACTCGATTGTTTTTTTTAATATATCTATTTTATCTAAATTTGGAAAGTGATATTTCTTTATTTCTTCTTTACTAAGACGGGAAGTTAGCCAGGCAAATGTATCTTTAGGTACTTTATATTTTAATCCAAACATAGCAGGAATAAATATAGTACCAAAATTAGGGCGTATACATATAGGCGCATCAAAAGCATTTTGTGCACAACCTACTATTTCTTCCAAATGTCCGTAAAGCATTTTTTCTTTATCATAAAACTGCTCTTCCATATCATAAGTGCTACCCGGGACAGAAATATTTTGAGGTTTCCAAAAAACTAAAGGGAGATAATTCACTTCTTTACTTTCTAATACATCGGCAATTTTATCCTTCCCCTGAGGGTCTATTCTTTTTTTCTCTTCAACAACTTTAAGTAATTTTTTTATTTCCCTATTCATTTCCCCGGTCCTTCTAAAATATTTAAATTTAACTTTCTTCTTTTACACTAACTAATACTGCTTTTCGGTTTAAGGTACCATAGTCAGAGTCCAAGTCCAGGGCATATTTATTGATAATTGTTCTCCTCCTACTTCCTCCCATACAATGGCCCGAAGTTATTACAGGCCCTAAAATCAGCAGATTCTAAATCAGTAGTTCCAAAGGAAACCCAGGCTTTGGGTCTAAAAATTTGCTCTTCTGGAACATTATGCATGGTTACCGGAATCCTGAGCATAGAAGATAAAGTAATCAGCTCTTTTCCGATATGACCATAACTGATTGCTCCATGGTTAGCTCCCCAGTTGTTCATCACCGAATAGACATCTCTGAAAGCCCCCTTACCAGTGAGGTTAGGAGCAAACCAGGTGGTGGGCCAGGTGGGGTCAGTGCGTTCATCCAGGATGTGATGGATTTCAGGAGGTAGATCTACGGTATAGCCTTCGGCAATCTGGATTACCGGTCCTAAGCCTTTAATAAGGTTTACTCTTACCATAGTTACTGGCATTACCCCTTGGGTATAAAAGGTAGAGGAATACCCTCCTCCCCGGAAGTATTCTAAATTAGCCGGAGACCATTTCGTATTTTCCAGAGATTTTTTCACTTCTTCTTCAGTTATCTCCCAGAAGGGTTTCATAACTGATTTTCCTTTGGCTTTTTGTTCTCCTGTAGCATCCAAGGTAGTAGAACCGGAATTGATCAGATGAAGGATGCCGTTTTGGGCCAGGCCGGTCAACCTTTCCCCGGTTACTCTTTTTACTGCCTGGGGGCTCCAGTAAGTCCTAATATCCGAAAAGATCTGGGCTCTATCGGTCAAGAGATGGTTAAATAGCATGGAAATGCCATTTAAGCTGTCATTTTCTGTAGCAAAGATAAACGCTTCTCTAATGCCATTCCAATCAAAGGAGGTATTTAAAATCGTCTCCATAAAATCACCGTTGGGAAGATAATCAGTCCATTGTCTTTGACCCTGGAAACCAGCGGCAATAGCATTATGTCCTTCGGCTTCCTCAGTAAATCCTAATTTGGCTAACTTTGGATTACCGACCATTAAATCACGAGCTATCAAAGCCATCTTGACTACCATCTCCCATTCTTTATCCTTTTGGGAGCGGGAGTGTTTTAGGTCTTCTCTATTTCTATCTTCTCCTTCTTTACAATTCTCTTTGACCCAGGACAGGGCTTTTTCGTATTCTTCTTTATCATATATCTCTTCTTCTACCCTTCTTGTAATCTCGGTCATATCTACATATTCTGTTCTCATCCCCAGATAATCCTGGAAGAAGGAAGGGGTAACTTGGGAACCGGCAATCCCCATAGAGACACCGCCAATAGAAAGATAGGATTTTCCTTTCATGGTAGCAACAGCCAGTCCGGCTTTAGTGAATTGTAGTAGTTTTTGTTCTACGTCTTCGGGGATACTATTATCATTTTGATCCTGGACATCTTTACCGTAAATACCAAAAGCCGGCAGTCCTATCTGGTCATGACCGGCAAGGGCAGCAGAGAGATATACTGCACCTGGTCTTTCGGTTCCGTTAAATCCCCAGATAGCTTTGGGGATAAGGGGATCCATATCTATGGTCTCCATACCATAACACCAACAGGGAGTTACACTTAGAGACACTCCCACGCCTTCTTTGGCAAATTTATCGGCACATCTGGCAGCTTCAGCTACTCCGCCGATAGTGGTATCGGATATGACACATTCTACCGGTAAACCATTAGAATGTCTTAAGTTTTTACTAATCAAATCTGCAGTAGACTTCGCCATTCTCATAGTTTGCTCTTCAAGTGATTCTCTAATCCCCTTTCGACGTCCATCGATAATTGGACGGATACCGACTTTGGGGAGACTTCCGCATAATCTATTTTGTAAATTTGACACAATATTATCCTCCTTAATTCTTAAAATACTTTAATTATTAAAGATAAAATTTAGTATAGATCAAAAAAATTAAAACAAAAGAATGTTTTTAACCCATAATTCTCTTGAATTTTATTTAACCACTCCTTTTTTTAAAATGATATTTGCGTATAAAGCTTGCTCACTACTAGCTACTATGCAATATAAATGGGAAGCTCTTTCGTAAAATTTAAACCTTTCCAGTTCTTCTATAGAATATATTTCTTTAGATTTTTTTTAATATTTCTTCATATTTGAACCATATCGGAGGATTTTCCCCTTGATTAGGATTCATAAAAATCACATTATTTTCGCTAGCAACGTCTAAAGGGAAAATTGATAAAATAGCGCTTAGTAATTCTGGAATTCCATGACCATCCGCCCGGATGACAGGTGGACCGGCAGAAGCGGAAGGATAATTTCCATCAGCTAAAACTATTTCATCTCCATGCCCCATTTCCATCAGCGCTTTCATTAACTCAGGGGAAATAATTGAAGGAATATTTTTTAACATAAAACTTTCTCCTTATCTATTTTTTACCTCAATAAAAATGAACTCTTTTTTTTATTTCCAAACAAGAAAAATATTCTTTTTCGCCATTAGTATAAATTCTATCTACCTCGGGATTTTTTAGAAAAACAGTGAGTACAATATTCTCTCTTAATATTCTTTTATATATTTTAATGTTTGGCAAATTAAAAAATATTTATAGTAATTTGTTTTATATCTTTTTCTTCGTAGATTCTCGAATGATCAGTTCCGTATTTAGAGTTACTATAGAAGGCATTTGATTTATACTATTTTTATTATCCTCTATCTTCTTTATCAATAATTCTGCCGCCATAGAACCCATCTGATATACCGGTTGCCTTACTACAGTAACAGAAGGTTCTAAAATCAAAGCCCAATCTGAATCATCAAAGCATACTATTCCGATATCATCCGGAATGATCAATCCCATCTTTTTAATAGCTATAAGAGCACCCATAGACATATCAATATTGGTTGTAAATATTGCTTCCGGTTTATTTTGTTGTCTTAAAAGCTCTTCGGTTAATTTTCTGCCGCTTTCTTTTTTAAAATTGCCAATTTTAATTAGACTATCATCTCTGGCTATTCCGGCTTCTTCTATTGCTTTAAAATACCCCTTTAGTCTTTCTGCTCCAGTAGTTCGATCTAAATATCCATTTACTATTCCTATTTTTTTATAACCCTGATCTATTAAATATTTTACAGCTTTATATGCACCATGGATATTATCAACTAAAACTGCGTCGCAGTTTACTCCTTTGACCAATCTGTCTAAAAATATTACTTTTATCCTTGTATTTATTAGGTTGTGAATATACTTTGAATTCTTGCCGGTAGGAACAAGTATTATTCCGTCTACTCTATTGGATTTTAATATTCTTAAATATTCGAGCTCTTTTTGGGGATTTTCATCCCCATTGCATAAGATTGTATGATAACCAAATTTATTAGTAGTATCTTCCACAGATTTGGCAATCTCTGAATAAAATTGTGAAAGAACATTTCCTACTATTATTCCGATAGAATTGGTTTTCTTCTGTCTTAAACTTCTTGCAACGGCATTTATTTCGTAATTTAATTCCCTTACTGCTTTTAATACTTTTATTTTCGTCTTTCCCTTAACTCCGGGAAAATTACTCAAAACCCTGGAAACAGTTGCTGTAGATACCCCCGCTTTTTTGGCTACATCTTTTATATTTATTTTCATATTTAATTCCTTATAGTAGAAGTAATTCAAGTAAATGTAATCTTTTACATATATTAACGTTTACATTATAATAGACTCCCACGCCTTTACAGACGTGGTACTCACCTAAACAGACTATTGTCTGTCCCGTTTTACCGGGAACTTGCTCTCATCCCCAACTTAACAGGTGGGATTTCCCACTAGATTAAAATATCCCCCTTCTTCTAAATCAAATTTCCTATATGTAAAATAATTATGTAAAATAATAAAGAATATTTATAAATATTGGTATAAAATTGGGAAATTCAAAACTACCACGAAGTGAATCCTCCATCAATAATTAAATTAGAACCTGTCATATATGATGAAGCTTCTGATGCTAAAAATAAAATAGCGCCATTATATTCATCTTCTCTCGCCATTCTACCCATAGGAACTAACTTACAATAATTTTCAATAAATTCTTTATCTTGAGAACTTCTATATACACCTGAAGGTGAAAGTGTATTTACCCTTACACCTTTCTTGCCCCAATAGGTTGCTAAATATCTGGTTAAATTTAAAATTCCTGATTTTGAAGCAGAATAAGCTACTGGTTTAATAAATGGCTTACCATCACGAATAATTCTATATTCATATATACTCTGTTTTGGAGAAACTAAACCATAAAGTGAACATATATTTATAATAGATCCTTTTCCTTTCTTAGCCATGGTTCCTCCGATTACTTGACAGCATAGAAAAATACCTTTTAGATTCACCTCTAAAACTTTATCCCAAATTTCTTCTGGATAATTTTCAAAAGGACCATTCTCTTCCGCAGGTGCATTTGGTTGAGAATCAATCCCTGCATTATTTATTAATATATCCGGAATTCCCCATTCATTCTCAACTTTCTTAAGTCCTCTTTCTAAGCTTTTTTTATCGGTTACATCTGCTTGAATAAAATATAAATTTTTATTCTCAATAGGAAATTTTTTAGAAAGCAACTTCTTTTCCGGAATTTTTCTATTAAAAATTGCAACTTTGGCTCCATTTTCCAATAAAGCCAATGAATATTGTCTTCCAAGTTGACCTAGTCCTCCAGTAACAATTGCAATATTATCTTTTACACTAAATATATTTTTCACGTAAGTTCTCCTTCTCTAATATTAACTAAAATTTAGAAATTTATTAAATCTTGAGTATTAATAATGCTAGTTAGTTATATCATTTATCTCAATTAGAAGCTTTGTCATTTATTTTCTTTAAACCTTTACTCAATTTGATGCCAAAAATTAAAGAAAGTATCCCAAGCAAAATTAAACTTATATCAAGCCAATTATTAAAAAATATTGTTAAATTTCCTCTAGATATAATTAAGGCTCTTCTTAGATTAGCTTCAGCTATCGGTCCTAAAATTAAACCCAATAGAACCGGGACTACTCCAAAATTTAGTTTTTGTAAAAAATAACCTAATATTCCAAAAATTAGGGCAATACCAATATCAAAAACACTCCTTCTTATTGCAAAGGCACCAACTATGCATAACAGAAAGATAATTGGTAATAAATTTTTTTTTGGAATAGTAATGAGTTTTCCCATATATTGAGCTAAAATTAAGCCTTCGATAAGTAATACAAAACACGCTATGATTATACTTGCAAAAACTGCATATACAATTTCAGGATTATTTTTAAAAAGCAATGGCCCTGGTCGCAATCCCAAAATCATAAGCCCTCCTAATAATACAGCAGTAGCTGCCTCTCCAGGTATCCCCAAAGTTAATGTTGGAATCAATGCTCCTATGGCAGCTGCATTATTACCTGCTTCTGCTGCTGCAACTCCTTCTATGGCTCCATGACCAAACTTTTCCGGATGTTTAGATAATCTTTTTTCATTTTGATAGGGGACAAATGAACCTAAAACAGCCCCGGGACCGGGTATAGCCCCAATAATGTTTCCAATGATTGATGCGCGAATTATTGTTGGAAAAATTTTTTTTATTTGACTAAAATTAGGTAGTTTGGTTTTAACTTTTTCAACCTTTACAATGGGAATATCTATAATTTCGATCTCAAAAAACATTTGAGAAATTGCAAATAACCCAATCAGGGCAGGCACTAAAGAAAATCCTTCCATCAAATTATAATTATTAAAAGTGAAACGGGGATAACCTACTATTGGGTCTAAACCACAAGTAGAAAGTAAAAGTCCTAAGACACCAGCAATTAAGCCTTTTATCGTAGATTCGCCAGATATCGCTGAAATTATAGTTAATCCCAATATAGCTAATAAAAAATACTCTGCTGCACCAAATTTTAAAGCAAATTCTGCAATTAAAGCAGAAGCAAAAATTAAGATAAATGCTGATAAAAAGCTCCCAGTCGATGAGGAAAAGACATGAATACCTAGAGCTATACTAGCCTCTCCCTTTTGCGTTAAAGCAAAACCATCAGCTATAGTCGCTGCTGAAGCAGGAGTTCCGGGAGTTTTTATTAATATTGCTGGAATACCTCCACCATGTATTCCCCCGATAAAAATACTAATTAATAAAGTTAATCCGACTTCTGGAGGCATGCCAAAAGTAAGAGGTAAAGCTATAGCAATGCCCATGGTGGCCGTTAATCCTGGCATAGCTCCAATGATAATTCCTGCCCCTACACCTAAAATTATAACCAATATGTTAATAGGATTAGAAAAAACTATTAAAAAACCCTGCATTAAATAGTTAATCATCTATACTCCTTTTAAAAGAAAATACTTTCAATAATTCCCTCAGGTAAAAAAACCATAGCCATTTTACTAAAAACTAAATATAAAACAGCGGAAAATAACAAGGGAACCACTAATAGTATTATTTTTCTTCTTTCACCGAAAATAAACATTAAAGTTATAAGTAATAAAAAAGAAGACAATATAAAACCTAAGACTTCTAACGTCTGAATATAAATAATCAAAATAATAATTACTGCTATAATAAGTTTATGACCCTTTTTAAATTCTTTAAAAATAGGCTCTTCTTTAGAAAAAGAAGAATTCTTTATGGCTTGAATAATTATTATGATACTGAAAATAATAAGTACTCCTGCTAATAATTTAGGAAATGTACTTACTCCAATCCCTGTTTTTGAAAAAGGAAAGCCTTTACTAACCCAAAAAACAAAAAAACTAACCAATAATAAGAAAATCGCTGCTACTATATCAGCTTTAGAGTTTTGCTTCAAATCATAATCACCTCTTTAATTAAATGATTAATTTGATAGTTAGATTTTACAAATTATTTTTACACCCTAAGGATTGATTATATTCTTAATATTTATTTAACTTTTCTTATAGTAATTAAAGAATCGGTGCATTTTTTCTCGACAAATTTTAGAATTTATTCTATTAAACCTATTTTTTTAAGTGATTTGAGAATAGCAGCGCTTTGCTTTTCAATAAATTCTTTATACCCCTGAGAATTAAGAGCAAATATTCCTAATCCAAGATTTTCCATTCCTTCTATAAACTCTTTTTCCTGCATTGCCTTAGAAAAACCTTGGTATAGGGCGTCAGCTACATCTTGAGGAATTCCTTTAGGACCAACTAAACCTCTATGAGTATAAACTTCGATATCATAACCCATTTCCTTAAAAGTAGGGACATCCGGTAATGGTGTTAATCGGTCTGCTCCTAAAATTCCTAAACACTTCAATTTTCCACCTAAGACTTGTGAAGCTACTTCCGCCCCTCCAACAGTAACCACATCAATATCACCCCCCATAACTGCAGCAATTGCTGGTGCTGCACCATTATAAGGAACATAATTGAAGTCTAAGTTAAAATAATCAGCAACACTTGCTCCTGCAAGATGCCATACCAAACCTTCTCCAGAATGACCTACGGTTATTTCTCCAGGATGTTCCTTGGCATATTCTACAAATTCTTCTATAGTATTCCAAGGAGCTTTAGCTGAAACAGTAAAAGCAGCAGGGTCTCGATTTAAACACATAACAATAGTAAAATCATTAAAATTAACCGGAAAATCACGTATTTTATCCATCCAACCAACATAACCGGAAGCAATTACTAACTCATATCCTGTAGGTTTTGCTGTTTTCACTCTCTGTAAGGCAATAGCTCCCATGCCACCTTCCACATTCTCTACTACAATTGGTACACCAAAATATTTTTCTCCATATTTAGACAACATTCTTCCTACTGTATCAGTGCCTCCTCCAGGGGCCCAAGGTACTATTAACTTTATAGGTTTTTCAGGAAAAGCATTCGCATTGGCTATTCCCACAAGTCCTAAAACCATAAACACTACGAGACAAACTATAAACACTTTTTTCATCTTCACTCACTCCTTTAAAAAATTATTTTTCTTATCATATAACCATCCTTAGGGTGAATTTCTCGATATTTCTTTTTCTGAGCAAAAAATTATCTTGTTAAAATAATTTTTTGTAATAGAGTTCCTTTTTTACTTTTTTATCTAATTTAGTTATTCTTAAAATTCGTTTTATTATTTTATTTGTATTTATTTGAAATAATCTCCCTCCTTTTTTAAATTCAAAATATATTGCTTCTCGATAATTAGATTAAATCTATTTTGTATCAACTCTTTATTTTTAGGTATTTAAAAAAGATAACCTCATATTTTACTTTAAGTTACTTTAATTCTAAATTTTTCCATTTATTAGTGGAATTTATTGCCCCCATAATCGCTTGCAAATCCTTATACCCTTCATAAAACGAACTTCTTACTTTTTTCCCTAAACGTATACCTCTATAAAAATCTTCAAACTCTTCTTTATACCCCTTGCTTTCTTCTACCTCTTCCTCAAGTTCTATTCCCTTTTCATTACTTAAGGTAAGTTTATTATTTTCAATCAAGATACTTCCTTCTGAGCCAGAAATTAAAATACAATCTTGTTCATAACCTTTTGAACTATAAAATGCATTAAGTACCCCATAAATATTTTTATCTGTGCGGAATTGAAAACTCATGGAATCCATTTCACCAATATTAGGATTCACCCTCCTCGTAAAAGCAATCCCATAATTAATTTCCCCGAACATATCTCTCAAAGCTGCTATATGATGAATTCCCCCATCAGTAACAAATCCTCCCCTATATTGGTGATTTATACGCCACTTTGTTTGAGCATATTTATTGTTCTTTAAGTCAATAAAAATAAATCGATTCCAAAAGACTGCATAGGGATTTCCAATTTTTCCTTGCTGTAAATAATTTCTAATCCTTTGGAAAATGGGACGATAATGGAAATTTTCAGCTACTATCATAACCAGGGAATATCTATTTTCAAAATCTAACATCATTTTAGCTTCTGACAAATTAACAGCTAAAGGTTTTTCCACTATTACATGCTTACTGGCTTCTAAGGCATCCTTAGTAACTTGATAATTTAGATGAATAGGAAGAGCAATATCTACAGCTTCTACATCGGATCTTTGTAAAAGATCGTGATAATTAAGAACACAAGATACTCCGCCCAATATTTTAGAAAATTCTTTGGCTTTTTTTTCAGTATGATTACAGATAACTGTAATTTCGAATTTGTCTTTTAGTTTTTGTAATACAGGCCAGTGTAAACTCTGGGCTGCAATTCCACAACCTATAATTCCCAACTTTATTGGTTTCATCATAATTTTACCTAACTTTTCCAATATTTTAATTAAAAATTTTAATACATAGTTAATATTCACAAGTATCTTTACTTTAAGATCGAGTATTTTAAAAATCCTGTTAATTATTATAAAACTAAAAACAAATTAACTCATAATAGACCTGCTTTTATTAACTTTTTTCTAACAAATTCTTTCTCTTCTTGATTGGGTTCTAATATAGGACTCCTTGATTTTCCTACCGAACGACCTAATTGGTTAATTATTTCTTTTAACATACCCGGAAAAGGTCTAAAATTATATGCCTCACGTATATAATATAATCTTCTTTGAAGTTCCATAGCAGTTTTTTGGTCTCCCTTTTTAAAGGCTCCCCATTGTTGAACAGATAAATCAGGAACTGCAGCAATCATGGCCGATATCGCTCCACAAGCTCCAGAGACATAAGTACCATATAGCATATCGTCACATGCGCTAAAAACTTTTATTCCATCTTCACAAACAGAAACCATAGCTACTAATTCTTCTATTCCAACCTGTTTTATACCAACCACTTCTTCTATTTCACTAATTTTTAACATCACTTTTGGAGTTATTTGATTGGTGGGGACAACATTGTAAATAATAATAGGTAGACTAACTTTTTCTGCAATTAATTTATAATATTCATAATTACCTTCTGGTGTTGCACCAAAATAAAATACTGGTGTAATAAGTAGTGCATCTGCTCCCGCATTTTTGGCTATTAAAGCAGTTTTAATTGCTTCTCGAGTTGAATTCCTAATTATTCCAGCTACTATGGGAATTTTTTTTGTATTTTCTTCTACTATTATTTCAATTATCTTCTTAATTTCTTCATTGGACAATAATGCACCCTCTCCAGTACTGCCCCCTGCACTAATTCCATCTATGCCTGTACTAAGTAAATACTTAATTTCTTTTCTTGTCATGTCTAAATCCAATTCTTCATTTTTATCAAAGGGAGTTACCATTGGTGCTATCATGCCAGTTAATTTGTTTAAATTCATATAATCATTCCTCCTAATGTTTATATTTTTTTAAAAGTAAATTATATATCAATATGGTCTAATACATCTTCCCCTTTTAAAAATTAGTTAGTACAATATATAAAATAATGTAATTTTAATTTCACCATCAAATTATCCCCAGTTTTTTCATAACCTTCTTAACTTCTGCAATCTCCTCTTCTGTACCGGGGGTTAATGGTAAACGCGGAATACCTGAATTATATCCTACCATTTTCATAGCTTCTTTTATAAGAGCACGAGGATTAAAGCAACCATTCTGTCCCATTATTCTGAATAAAGGTAAATACTTTTGTTGCATCTTTGCCGCTTCTTGAACCTTACCTTCATTAAATGTTTCAATCATATAATAAGTCCTTTCACCACCGTTTTAACCTCTGCTATCTCCTCCTCAGTACAGGAGTTAGAGGTGATCGAGGAATCCCCGCTTTATTGGCTACATCTTTAATATTTATTTTCATACCTAGTTCCTTATGGTAAAAGTAGTTCAATATAATGTAATCGTTTACATTTGTTATTATTTACATTATATTATAATTTAAAAATTCTGTCAATCTAAATGATGTGAATTTGTAATATCCGCTTGGAAAAAACTAAAATAAAAACAACAAACTCGATTACTGTTAATAATAAGGTTCTTCTAATAATCCTAGTTGGCTTATTTTTTCTTTCATTTCCTCCTGTAATTCTTTACTAACTGATCGCAATGGTCTCCTAGGTTGACCAAAATTAATTCCTCTCATTTTTATACAAGCATATATGTTAGAAATGGCAGGAGCAATTGATAATATTTCAATCAATTCTAAGATTTTCTGCTGTAATTTTGCAGCTTTTTCTAATTCACCTTTTTTAAATGATCGATATAATTCCACATTCAGTTCGGGGAATGCGTTAACAGTTCCACTGGAAAAACCGTTTACTCCCATTACCAAAGCAGGTAAAGCTAATGTCTCGTTTCCCATTAACAGATTAAAAGATGGAGGCGCTAAACGAAAATAATTATAATGAAGTAATATATTCTCACCAGCATCTTTCATTCCCTGATATCCTAAGTCAACCAATTTTTTAAATAAACGAGGCGATATGATCTTACCTGTCCATAGATTATTATAAGCATATGCAGGTATTTCAACAGCTTCTTTAATCTCTCGAAAATGTTCATACATGGCTTCTTCATCGGTAGGGATATAGAATGGCGGTATACTAGCTATTGCATCCACTCCAAGTGATTGAGCATGATGAGCTAAATCTACGGCTGTTCGAGTATCAGCAGCACCAATCTGAGCAATAATAGGAACACGTTCTTGATTTACTTTAACAATAAATTCTAGTAATTGCTTCCTCTCTTCTGTTCTCATGAGAGGACCTAAACTTACTGAACCACAGGTAAATAGCCCATGTATTCCCTTTTCGATCATAAATTCAATTATTTCTTTCATAGCAGTATAATCAATATTCCCCTCTTGATTAAAAGGGGTAAATGGAACCGCTATAACACCGTCAATTTTTTTTTGCATTAAATATAGCTCCAATTAATTTTCTAATATAAATTTTTTATAAGATATTTATTTAAATAATTTAAATTTTTGTAGCGCGAGTAGATTTTATATATCTCTATTTTTTATATTGAAGTACAAATTTAACTTTTAAAAAAATACACTCCTTACCCTTAAGGGTAGAGAGCCTCGCTAAATTAGTTTTTTAATATTTTGGCAATTTTTGCCAACCCATAATTATATAATATTAAGTTTTTTCATAACTTTTCTTATTTCTGAAATTTCTTCTTTTGTGCCAGGAGTTAATGGCAAACGAGGAATACCTGCGTTATATCCCACTATTTTCATAGCTTCTTTAATAAGAGCACAAGGATTAAAACGACCATTTTGTCCCATTATTCTAAATAAAGGTAAATATTTCTGTTGCATCTTTGCGGCTTCTCTAACATTACCTTCATTAAATGTTTCAATCATCTTTCGAAGCTCTTTTCCGATTATATGGGATGCTCCACTAATAATGCCACCAATCCGCTCTGTACCACCCTGAGCATAAGCTTCTAGAACCATCGTATCATCTCCACAATAAATGACAAAATCATCAGGTGTAGAATTAATAAAATCAGTCATCTGTTTCGGATTAAGTTCCGCTTCTTCCTTTACAGCAACTATATTTTTAATTTGTGCAAGTTTGGCCAGTGTTTCGGGATTTACGTTAACCCCAGCAAATATTGGAATATTGTATACCATTATATTTATATTTACTGATTCGGCTACTGTCTTAAAATGAAGATAAAGCTGGTCTTGCGAAGGTTTAGTGTAGTAAGGTGAAACAACCATCACTGATTCAAAACCTAATTCTTCAGCCTTTTTAGCCAATGCAACTGTTTCTATAGTTGAGGTTGCACCTACCCCAGGAATTAAAGGTATTTTATCACCAACTGCATTTTTGACCACTTTGAAAAGTTCTACTCTTTCTTCAAAACTCATGGTAAAGAATTCTCCGGTAGTACCACCAACTACTATGGTATCAGCAATATTATTTTCAACTAATTTTTTTGCAAGCGATGCTGCTGCTTCGTAATCCACGCTTTGATCTTCTTTAAATGGTGTCACCATTGGGGTTAGTATTTTTCCGTATTTTTCTTTATTAAACATTATAAATCCTCCTAATTATTATTTATTTTTAATTTTTTTATATTTTACCTAAAAAATAGTATATTTCTTTCTCTAACATACATTACATTTTTAAACCTCCAGTTTAATTTTAATATGGAGAATAAGTAAATTACCTCCTTATTCTGCCTTTAATCTTCTTGTCTCAACTGTAATATTACTCTTTTTGTTACTTTTTACCTCTCCTAATAAAGCTCTTAAAACTTCCATTCCAATGATATTTAACGTATTGTGAACTCTGAAAACAATAAAGACAGGGCTAATGACTTGCTGTTTTTATTGGCAATTTAGCCTATAAACTACACCTATTATCACTTTATTCCCATAAGTAAACGTGGTAATAAGGTTGTCAATTCTTGAATAAATATGATTATTATAAATTAAATAAAAATATATAGTAATATGATGAAATTATAATTTTGAGTATTCATTATTGGAATTACTGTAGCCCATTTCTTTAGAAATACAATTACAGCATTCTTTAACTTTTTTAGCGATATCGGGAGTATTGTTTTCATTTATTCGAAATGCTGGTCCAGAAATACTCATAGAAGCAATAACCTTCCCGGTATAATCTCGTATTGGTCCTGCCACACATCGGACTTCTTCTTCATGCTCCATACTATCTACCGCATAACCCTGTTGTCGAATTTTTTTAAATTCATTTTCGAGTTTTTCCTTATTTGTGATAGTATTTTCTGTATATTTTTTTAATCCCTTTCCTTTTACTATCGCAGCAACTTTATCTTCAGAAAGATAAGCCATTATGACTTTCCCTACAGCAGTACAATGTAGAGGCGTTCTTTTACCAATCTCAATATGGGAACATAGGCCTTTATCAGATTCTTCCCTTTCTATAGAAACAACTCTTCCTTCATCTAAAACTCCTAAATGCACTGTTTCATTAAATTCCTTAGACAACTTTTCTATAAAAGGATGAGCTATTTTTCTTAAATCCATATTTTTAATAACTATACTTCCCAGCTCAAATAATTTTATACCGAGTTTGTATTTATCCGTTTTAGGATCTTTTATTACAAAACCCTTTTCAGCTAATGTTGTTAAAACATTATGTACATTGCTTTTATAAATATTTAAAGCTCTGCTTATTTCAGTTACTCCCCATTCAGGTTTTTCTAAGCTAAATAACTCGAGAATTTGCAAAGCCCTGTCTATGGATTGAATTATTTTCTTTTCCATTTTTTATTACCCCTATAATAACTTATTTATTTTATTATTTATTTCTTCTTTAACTGTCCTATTAATTGAGATTTATAGAAAGATAATTTTTTTATGCTATTTACTAATGAAAAAATTATGGTAAAATAAAGAACGCAGTTAAATTTTTTATTGAACGCTGTTCTACACATATAATACAATTATTATCATACTGTGTCAAGATAAAATTTTTAACTTAGTGATCGATTTAAAATTTTATTTTACTAAAATAATTTAAATGGAAAAAATTACATTTTTTTACTTGAAAGAAATCAATTATCTTACATTTAGACTATAAAAATAATTTGCAAATATTTGCATAAAAATATATAAAATAAGAAAAGTAATAATTCTTATTTATTTTCAGAAAGGTCTACAATTTTATGGAAGTAATACTGGCCATTGACATAGGCACTAGTTCAGTAAAAATTGCTGCTATTAACCCAAAAGGGGAATTAGTAAATACTTTCCAAACCAGTTATCTTACTCATTATTTAAAACCTAACAACTTGGAACAAGAATCTGAAGATTGGTGGGATGCTGTAAAATCTGGGATCAATCAAATTCTAAAGGAAAAACAAAATACAAAAATTTCCAAATATTCTATTATTGGTATTGCTTGCTGTGGACATAGCCCTACTTTAGTTTGTGTTGATAGACAAGGAAAAGTTTTAAGACCAGCTATTATATGGCAAGATAGTAGAGCTTTTCAAGAAGTAAAATATATCAAAGAGAGATTAAAAGAGGAATTTTATACATCGATAATGATTTCTCCTCTCACTCCGAGCTCTCGTATTGCTAAACTAATATGGCTAAAAAATAATGAACCCAACACTATGGAAAAAATCCATGCACTTCTTGAACCCAAAGACTACATAAATTTCAGGTTAACCGGGGAGACTAAAACCAGCCTTTTAAGCGGTAGGGATTTTATAGATGTTAAAACCGGAAAGGTGCATTCTAAGTTCCTTAATATGTTAGAAATTCCTGAATCTATTATACCAAAAGCTGTTTCTTCCTACAGTATAATTGGAACTACCACAAAATCATTGGAAAATGAAATTGGCTTACCGAAAGGAATTCCGGTCATTGCTGGGGAAATGGATTCTATTACCAGTATAGTAGGTACGGGAATCACTAAAAAAAATATGTGTTATAATATTAGTGGAACTTCTGAAATTATAGGAATTTCAATTGACCAACAAGTTAACCTATCTAAGGCAAATAAAGTGCCTTATTTTTCTTATCCATTTTATAATGACCTCCAAATTATTTTTGAAGCAACTCAGGCAAGTGGAAAGTCCATTGATTGGTATATAAAAAATATTATTGGGAATGACAAAAACCAAAATGAAATGCTTCTTAAAAGTAATAAAAATTCTTTTAGAAAAATTAAACCTTTGGTATTTCTCCCTTATATAGAAGGAGAAAGGAGTCCAATATGGGACTCGAGCGCAAGAGGAATATTTTTTGGATTAAATAGTCAACACTCGAGATTTGATCTTTATCAAGCTATATTGGAAGGTATTGGATTTAGTATTTTGCAGAATTTCGAAATTTTACGAAGCATTTCTAATAAAGAAAATATTTCTGATTATTTGAGAGTTTCTGGAGGCGGGGCCGAAAATAATTACCTAAATCAGGTAAAAGCTGATATTCTGGGGAAAGAAGTTATTAAATTAAGGGTTTATGAAAGTGGATTATTAGGCGGAGCAATCTTAGCAATGATGGGATTAAAAATCTATAGTTTTAATGAAGCTGCAAAAGAGATGGTACATATAGATAGAATATTTCAGCCTAACATGGAAAAACACCACCATTATTATTCGCGTTTGTTTCTTATTTATAAAAAACTTTATCAAAATAATCTAGAATTATTTAAAGAGCTGGGAGAAATTTAAATATTTTTTAAATTAAAACTTAGGAGGTAAATGTTGAAAGCAGCTGTTTTACACGGAAAAAAAGATATAAAAATTGAAGAAGTGGATTTCCCTGCAAATCAAGATAATATTATAGTAAAAATTGTTGCCTGTGGAATTTGTATGTCTGACGTTAAAGCATATCAAGAAGGTCAAAGTCATTATTCTAAACCTCCTGTAATATTAGGTCATGAATATGTGGGCACTATAGCTAAAATTTCTAAGAAAAATGAAGATTTTAAAAAAGGAGATAGAGTAGCAATTATTCATGCTGTTAACTGTGGATATTGCAGCTATTGTCAAAGAGGATCATTTGAATTATGTGAAAATAAACAAAGGGCATCAAACGGAGGTTTTGCTGAATATGTTTCCATAAAAGAAAAATTCGCTAAAATTGCTTTACTTAAAATCCCTGATAAATTATCTTCCAATGAAGCTACATTTTTAGAGCCTATTGCTTGCTGTATCGAAGCTCTGGAAAAATGCAAGATTGGGCTGGGAGATACAATTGTAATTATCGGCGCAGGTGTAATGGGTTTATTACTGCTTCAGTTAAGCTTATTAAGCGGTGCATCAAAAGTTATAGTTAGTGAAATTAATAAATATAGAAGGAATATTGCGAAAGGTCTCGGCGCTACGGTAGTCAACCCGGAGGAAATAGATTTAAAAAAATTTATTACGAAAGAAACCTGTTCTGAAGGTGTTGACGTTACTATAACTACTGTCTTTAAAGAAGATATCGTAAAAGAGTGTTTTCTATTTACCAGAAAACAAGGCACAGTGTTTATTTTTGGAAGCGCTATTTCAAAACCTGAGATATCACTCAATTCTAATCGGATACACTATGACCAAATTAAAATTATCGGAACCTCAGCCTATAAACCTTTTCATTTTAACATTGCTTTAAAATTATTAAAAGAAAACCGCATATCAGTAACTCCTTTAATAACTTCAATCGAACCACTTAAAAATATTGCAAGAGCTTTGGATAATTATCTTAAACCGGAAAATTTAAAAATAATTATTAGATTGTGAGTAAAAATGAATTCGAAATTTAAGGTATTAATAACCGATCCCTATCATCAGAATTTTCATATAGAAAAAGAAATTCTTGCAGAAATCAATGCCGAGGTATTTGTTGGCCATTGTAAGACTGAAGAAGATGTAATTAAAATTGGTTCGAATATGGATGGTTTGTTGGTTTCTTATGTTCCTATTGGAAAGAAAGTAATAGAAAATTTACATAAGTGCAAAGTCATAGTCAAATACGCAGTTGGAGTAGATAATATTGATTTAGAGGCCGCAACTCTTAAAAAAATATTTGTTGTTAATGTTCCTCGGTATTGTGTAGAAGAAGTCTCTACACATACTGTTGCATTGTTATTAAATCTAATAAGAAAAATCTCGAAATATGACCAGTCAGTAAAAAAAGGATGCTGGGATCCTCTGGTAGGTGATCCTATTTTTAGATTGGAGAACAGGATTTTAGGAATCATAGGCTTTGGCAATATCGGAAAAAGGGTAGCAGAAAAATTTCGTCCTTTTAAATTTTCAATAATTGTTTATGATCCTTTGGTAAATGATAAAATAATATCTAAATATGGCGCTAAAAAAGTAGAACTAGAAGCTCTTTTACGCCAATCAGATTATATTTCTCTACATTGTCCTTTAAATAAATATACTAAACATTTAATTGACTTTGAGGAAATAGCAATAATGAAAAAGGGAGTTTTTATAATCAATACCAGTCGGGGAGAAACTATTAATCAGAAGGCATTATATAAAGCTCTGCAAAATGGGAAAATTGCAGGAGCAGCATTAGATGTATTGGAAAAAGATCCGCCATCACTAATTGATATAATCAATGCTGATAATATAATCTACACACCTCACGTTGCTTGGAATTCAGTCGAAGCAGAAACGGAATTAAGAAAATCAGCCGCCCAGGAAGTAAAAAGGGTTTTAGAAGGAGGAAAGCCATTAAATATTGTTAATGAGGAAGTATTAAAATATTAATAATAGTAACTGTAATCACCAAAATTACCAAAGGATTCCTTCCCCCAACTTATTCAAGGGATTCTTAACTAATAAAATTAAAAAACATTGCCTCGATAAATTCTTCCTGAAAATCAGGACGTGAAGATAATTCTATATATTTAATATCTTTTGATATCTTTTCACATATTTCCTTCGTTTTTTCAGAGAGCAAAGTTATCTCTGCCCCTCTCCCGGCTGCATTACCGACTGATTCTATCTTCTCTAAAGGCAAATAAGGGATTAACCCTATTCTTATTGCACTTTTCTTATCAATAAAATTACCAAATGCTCCGGCTAATAATATTTTATGAATATCCTCTTGAGAAATATTTATCTCTTTTAGAAGTATTTTTATTCCTGCAAATATTGCCGCTTTAGCCAATTGCACTTCTCTAATGTCTCTCTGGGTAAGATAAATAGAATTCCCGCTTTCTGTTTCCTTTTCCCTTACTATAAGAAATTTATTCCCTTTTTGTCCATTAATAATTCTATTTTTAATCTCTTCGCTTAAATTAGGGTTACATTCTTCCCTATCTATAAGCTTGCCACTTTTATCAATCAGTCCTAATTTAATTAATTCAGCAATTAGATCAATTAATCCCGAACCACAAATCCCCCTAATTTTACCATCTTTTATTACCCTATAAGTAATAGACTTATTATCCATTTCAACTTTATCTATAGCCCCTTCCGCTGCTCTCATTCCTGAACTAATACGAGCTCCCTCAAAAGCAGGTCCAGCTGCTGTAGAGCAAGTCCACATTTTTCTCTTTGAGCCTAAAACTATCTCTCCATTAGTCCCTAAATCGATAAAAAGAGATATTTTCTCATTTTCGTACATACGAATTGCTAAAATTCCGGCTACAATATCCGCTCCTACAAATGCTGAAATGTTAGGAAGTATATAAACATTTACTGTTGACTCAAGCATTAATTTTGGAATATCTTTTGCTTTTAAATTAAGATTTTCTCTTATTACTGGAATATAAGGGGAAGGTGCAATATAAGAAGGATTAAGCCCTAATAATAAGTGATGCATACAGGTATTGCCAGCAATACTTATTTTATATATATTATTTGTATTAACTCCTGCTTTTTGAGCAGTTTCTTGGATTATTTCATTTAAAGTATTTACTATCTCTCTTTGTAATATTTCTAAATTCTCTTTTTGTTTTTGAGCAAATCCAATTCGTGAAATAACATCATCACCGTAAATAATTTGAGGATTAGCTTTAGCCACAGCAGAAAGCTCTTCACCAGTATTTAAATCAACTAAATATCCTGCTACTGTAGTTGTTCCAATATCAAAAGCAATACCATAACTACTTTTAGTAGTATCGCCGTTTTCTACATTAATAATTCTATTATTATGCAAAATAACTGTTATTTTAAAATTAGCTTCTCTAATTAAAACAGGAATTTTCTTTAATATTTCTAAAGAGCTCTTTAAATTAGAAATATTTTCTATCTTTTTTGAAGACAATCCATCTTTAATTCTTTCCCAATCTGACCTCTGGTCATCCAAAGAAGGTTCTTTTAAATCTAAAAATACTTTCTTTAAATTAGTGCCAAGAGAAAAATTATTTTTAATGCGGTCAATATCTCCTTTTAAATTAGAGGAAAATACTCTTTTAAAATCCAACCTAATTTCTGGAGGTATTTCTATTACAGTGTTTTTAAAAAGCTTATTTTGACAGGCTAATCTAAAACCCTTTTTTATTTCTTCTTTTGATAAAATTACTTCTTCGATGGGAGTAGCTGCAGTAATTCCTTCCTTAACCAATACTTTGCACTTACCACAAATTCCCTTTCCTCCACAAGGAGTATTAATGTTCATTCCTACTTTTTCCAATGTTTCCAGTATAGTAGTTCCTTCATTTACTTTAATGTTTTTTTTATCAGGCAGAAAAGTTATTTTTGTCATTTTATCTTTCTCTTATTATTTAATACTTAAAGGTAATTGACTATCTATTTCACGAGCAGCCTTCATAAAAGTTTCAATATTTTCTAAGGGAGTATTTAAGGGAATATCACAGCCCGAACTTAAAATAAAGTTATCAGTATCTTTCATATTATCCTTCAAAGATCTTGTAGATTCTGCTACTTCTTCAGGAGTAGAATGTAAAAATATTTTAACAGGATCTAAATTACCAATAAGCGCAATTTCTTTCGGTATCATTCTCTTTATTTCTTTAAAATTCATTGCACTGTCCAAACTTAACCCTATCGCACCTGAATCCAACATTGATTTTATAAGATGGTTAGTATCTCCACAAATATGTAATATCAAGGGTTTATTATTAAGATTAGAAACCAATTTTTTAAAAGGACGGAGAGAAAATTCTTTATACTTCTTTGGTGAAAGTATAACTGCCAATGGTTCTAAGACCGCTATCATATCTGCTCCCGCATTAAAAAGAGCATGAGCATATTCAATAACGACCTCCAGAGAAAAATTTACCAACTCAGATACTAGCTGCGGATTTAACATTGCCTGCATAGCAATATCATTAGCTCCCATAAGTTCACCAGCCATGGTAAAAGGTCCAATTACATAGCCACCTTTTATTATAGAATATTTTTTGGCTATCTTTTCCATAACTTCTATAAAAACCTTCATCCTCCCACTAATTCCCTGCCAATTACCTTTCAGA
>Ga0268281_1000413_pt1 | contig 32236 bp, 30 predicted proteins | sample saktaG_10_FD_190134 | JGI IMG/M metagenome (GOLD analysis project Ga0268281, IMG submission 190134) | Saline water microbial communities from Sakinaw Lake, British Columbia, Canada - sak_2011_5_24_50m | ecosystem: Environmental > Aquatic > Non-marine Saline and Alkaline > Saline ...
CAAATGATAAAGAGAAGGAAGGTTTGACCTATGGAATAGATAAACCATTAAATGAATATTCAGTTGGTGAAGCAATAACACTGGCATCTTACTTTGCAAGAAATGTTATCACAAAATACAAAACATTGGAGGACTCAGTAAAAGACATATTTACGGGAAAATCAAGCTCTGCAATATCAGGAAAATGTACTGATTATACAGGATTAGCATTACATTATTTAAGAGAATACTTGGTTCCCATGCAACCTAATAAGTTTAGAAACTGGTTATTTGGCTTTGAAAAAGACCATATAGGGGATTATAGTCATTGTTACATAAAAGCCTTGCATACAAATCCTGATCTAACAATAGATGTTTATTTCTTAGACCCAACTAATTTAGCAAAAAGAGGAATAGAAGAATTAAAATCCCCAAAAGAAGTAATAAAAGGGTTAGATACTAGTAATTTACCACTAATGATAAAAAGAGATGCAGAGGATTTGTTATATGCTGCAAAAGAGAGAATGAAATAAAGGTTTTCTTATCCTTTTTAAATTATTAAATTTTCATCAAAAGATTTGAATTTAAAAAACCATTGGAATTAATTTAATTTTTCCTTGAATGAATTCAGTTCTTTGATGAATCTCTTTATTGTTTTCACAAGATGCTCTGGCTGGGTTTTTAATACTTCAGCTGTTTTTGTCAGAATATCTCCCTGAAATTTTTCTGTTGATTTCAGTTCAAAATCCTGTTCAGGGATTTGCTTTCCCTTTTTTAAGGCTTTTTTTGCCTTTTTCCATTTAGTAAATAGTTCATCTACCCTTGCAGGAATTTGGGCTGCATCAACATTCAATATTTTTGAGAGTTCTCCTAAAGTTCCTTTTTTCTTATCAATTTCCTCTTTAGCTTTCTCGCCTGCAACAAACTCTATTCTCACAACACCATCCTGGATTTTTGTTGATTTTAATATCCTTATTTTTCCGACCTCTGAGGTGTTTTTAAGGTGTGTTCCACCGCAGGCCTCAACATCCAAACCCTTAATTTCAATAATCCTTATCTCTTTTCCAGGAACAGCCCCGCCCTGGTAAATGCCCATTCCATATTTTTTTTCAGCCTCATTTCTTGGCATAAAACTTGAATTAATTTGAATTTTATCCTTAACTGTTTTATTGGCAAGGTTTTCAATTTTTTCAAGCTCATCATTTGTAATGCTCTGATAATGAGTAATATCAAGATGAGCTTTTTCAACAGTCTTTTTTGCACCTGCCTGGTTTATATGGGGCCCTAAGATTTTTCTTGCAGCTGCATTTATTATATGTGTTGCAGTATGGTGATGAGTCAACTGCAATCTTCTGCCAATATCAATTGTTCCTTCAATATAATCCCCTTCTCTGAATTTAGGCTTATCAGATAGAGCATGAATAATTACATTTCCCTGCTTGAAAACATCAATTACCTCCTGATTATCCAGTTTTCCATTGTCATGATCCTGGCCACCAGAGCTGGGATAAAATACTGTCTTATCTAAAACAATGTTATTGCCAATAATTTTCAGAACCTCTGCCTTAAACTTATCTTTGCGGTAATCATCAAAATAAAGTGCCTTTGTCTCAGGAATATCTTTTAGGTTAAGATTTTCTTTTTTTTCAGCAATCTCTTTTTTCTCTTCACTATGGAGCTCTGAGACAAGTGAATAGAAATTCTTTGGAACATCAACTGTCTTTCCCAGCTTCAGGGCTTCCTTGCTGATAATTTCAGGGTCAATGCCATGGCTGTCATATAACTGCAAAAGTTTTTTTTCTGTTATTTCTTTTCTGATTAGATTCTGGATTATCTGCTTTGACTTCTGCTTTGTATTTTCATATTTCTCCTTTTCAACATCAAGTATTTTTTCAACTGCATCAAGATTCTTGCTTAACTCTGGAAATTCACTTTTTAGCTCTTCTGCATGCCACCTGCAGACATCTGGCAGGTTAATGTCCCAGCCATATTTATCAATAAATGAAAATGAGCGCCTTGCAAGTATCCTTAAGTTATAGCATCCTCCAACATTAGAGGGTAGTGCACCATCACTTAATGCAATAAGCAAGCCACGAGCATGCTCTGCAATTGAATAAAGGGCTGCCATTGGCAATATGGTTTTTTTTAATTCATCTACACTTATACCTACTTTACCAGCAACATCTTTCCATGCCTTGTCAATATCATCAACCTCATCAACATTAAGGAATCCTGCATAAGGAACATATTTTTTCATAATTTCTTTATTGTATGTTATGCCTGTTTTTTCTATGAGTTTTTTTACAACAGACGGAAATGATGCATCGTAAATTGTTGGAGTGCCCTGGCTGAACCATGCGCACCTTTCCATCCCCATTCCCATATCAAGCACTTTTAATGAAAGCTCTTTTGGCTCGGTTTCTGTCTGCTCATACATCATATAAACCTGGTTTCCTATTTCCACACCCCGGGAAAAGAATTCCATGCATGGCCCAAAATTTCCTCCTCCTGCCCATGCATCTTCATGAAAAGTAATCTCTGAATCAGGAATTCCTAAACCATTGTTAAGCCATTTTTTTATGTGCCTGAAAACTTTGTTCTGGTCCCATTTATCAGGCGAAACAAACATATGCTGGCCAATCATATTAAAGCAGGTCATGTGGCTTCCTGTTATTCCAACATTATCAATATCGCCAAACCGTAAGCAGAATTGAGGCACTACCAAAGGATTTGCAGGTGGTTCAACCTCCCCACTAACAACATATGGCTGGAAATCAGCAATGCTTGCTATTACAAAATCCATGTCAGAGCGCCATCTTGCAACAACAGGATAGCGTTTTATTGGTGTGTAGCCTAACTCCTTGAACATTTTTGAGAATTTCTGCCATACTTCAATATAACTTAGCTTTTCCTTGCAGGGATTATCCTCAAAAAACCTAAATCCGCCTGAGCAAGCAGTATCACCACAGAAATCCCTGTTTTTATTTGTAGTCCAGAAATACTTTCCGCACTTTGTGCATTTTTTTCTGGAAAATCCCTCTTCCTTTAAAACATCTGTTGCATAATACTTGTCAGGATTTTTGCCTGCCTCTTTTCTAAACCATTTTTTTGCTTCTTTGTCCGTTAGCATATTAAGACTTATTTTTTAGCTATTATTTAAATTTTCTTATATTCAAGCAGAATATCATAAAAATCCATAGTGGATTTTTAGGACACAAAGAAAACATAGTTTTCCGGTGTGCCAAAAATACAAAGCATTTTTGAGCATGCCAGAAATGTTCATCCGCACATTAAAGTATGCAGTTTCCACAAGCATTTCTGTGCATGAGAATCAAAAGAATAGGATTATATTACATCAGTTATATAACTTAAATTATTGTAAATAGTAAACTAAGAGATCCTTGCATGATTTGAGCTGCACCCAAGGCAGTAAGTATGAACAACATTGTCATTGCCAAAATGCAGCCTACAATCTTCTGCAGAAAGTATAAGCTTTCCGCACGACTCACATTTATCGTACATAAACTACCCCTTTATGATATTAGTTTCAAAGCTTATAAATCTTTCTTTTTTAGAATTTTGTATGAAATAATTCAAACTTGTAACTAGTGAGCGAAGCGAGGAGTGGAACTTCAACGAAGTTGAATGTCGCACCTGCGTGCCAGCTTAGCAAGAAGCTGTTATGGGCCCACCCGGAATCGAACCGGGGATTTTCACCCTGTGAAGGTGATGTCATAGCCGCTAGACCATAGGCCCAATAATCATAAAAACTTGCTTCTGCCCTTTAGCTTTTCTATTTCATTATGCAGATTTATAACTCTTTCTACATAATCTTCTCCAAGCTCTTTTTTGAACCTTTCTATTACTTTTTGGATTACGCCTCTTTCTTTTCCAAAAATAAGGTTGTCTGCATAAGCAATTATCTTTTCCTCTATTGTTTCAGGAACAAAGTCCTTTAATGGGAGATTAAGGCCTTGTTTTTCTATATCCTCTTTTGTTATTCCAACACCAATATGTGTTTCAGCAATTCTTGCATATTTTTTAAGGCCTTCCTTAATTAATATTTCGCCGCCGACAACTCCGTGCCTTATTGAATTTTCCTTATAGCATTTAAATCTTCCAATATCATGCAATAAGGAACCTATCTTAATAAGGTTAATATCAACATCATGATTTTTCTTAATTTCCTCAGCTATCTCAAGAGCAAGTTTTTGGACAGCTCTTGAATGATTTAATACAGCATTAAAGTTTTCCTTATTATTAGAATATTTCCTCAAAAGTTCAACTGCTTCCTTTTCAGTTATATCTCTCATAAAAAAACAGAAATAATAGCTTAATAAAAAACTTTCTAAAAAAAATAAAGGCTCCCTATTCTTGGGTTTGGGGGTAGTAAGAATTCGGCAGGGAGCCTATGTAAATATGATTTTTGATTTTTTTACTGGCTTTTTCAGTTCTTCAAGCCACATTGCACCAATATTGATCATTTCCTTTTGGAACTGGTCTGATATTTTGTATGTCTTCTTGTAAAGATTGAAATTAATAATGCCCATGCTTTTCATTGGTGTTAATATCCTGTCATAAAATTGCCTTTTGTTATATGAAAGCTTGACTTTCTTGCCTTTGTATGACGGTTCTTCAATCTCTGCAACCAATGTTCCTTCATGAAGCTTTGTAGCAAACAGGGACATTTCTGATTTGCCTATCTCACCGCCATTTTCTTTCATGTAATTTATCAGCAGATTAGCAACTATCTTCTGTTGTTTTGTTGCAAATATTACTTCCAGTATATCATCTGGGATATTAAATAAGTCAAATAAAATGACCATTTTAAACATAATAAATCATACTAGTATATAAATGTTACTATTTTGTATACTGGAATAGTTTTTTATAAGATTTATTTTGTAGAAAAAAAGTCTTTAATCTCTTCAAGATAATTTTTAGTAATCTTAATATCCAGGTCAATAGGAAAGCATTTGAAATATGTTGGCCAGCAATACCTCTCGTCTAAAAATACTATTACTCCTCTATCAGTTGATGACCTTATACAGCGGCCAGCACTCTGCAAGGACTTGTTGAATGCAGGGAACATATACCCATAATCCCATCCCCTTCCAAATTTCTTTTCATAATAGTCTATCAATGCCTTTGCCTCAAGGTCTGGCTTTTGCAAGGGTATCCCAATAACAACAACACACTTTAAAACTCCTGGCAAGTCAATTCCTTCTCCAAAAGAGCCTGATGCAACGCACAACAAGACTGCTCCTGAATTTTTGTAAGACTTAAATTTCTCCAAGAGTTCTTTTTTTTCCTCTTTTTTTAGCTTAGGTATTTCAAGAAAAGTTGTTTTCCTGCATAATTTAGTAAAAAAATGATTAACAGTGTCCCTTATGTAATAGCTTGGAAAGAAAAGTGCAGAATTTCCAGGTGTTTCATTCACAATATCAGAGCATATTTTTGCTATCCTCCTGAACTGTTTTTCATTTCTTAGGGAATATTTTGTGCTTGTTTCAGGCACTATGATATTAAGCTGGTTTTTGACTGGAAAAGGGCTTTTATATGATTTTTCAACTGTATTTTCTTCAAAACCTAAAAGGTCTTTATACATTAGTGTTGGAGTTAATGTTCCAGACATTATAATTGTTGAATGTGCATTATTTACTATATCTCTTGTAACCAATGATGGATCCAAACAACGGTATGATAAGATTATTGCTTTTGGTTTTTTCTCAATTATCCTTACAAATCCTTCATCAGAACCCTGCCATGCACTAAGAAATTTTGCAACTGAGCCAATGCTGCTCTGCTTTTTTGTTTCCCTGACAGCATCGCCTATGAATTCAAAGTCTGAAACCAGATCACCATAATCTGCAATCTGACTTATTTTTTTTGCAAATTCATCTTTTTTTACAATAGATTCACCATATTCTCTTAGCTCTTTTGCAAGATTTTCAAGAATATTTTTAATCTCAACCAGGCTTTCTCTTGCTTTGTTATACTTAAACTTCTTTGCTTCGCTGATAGCCCTCTTTACTGTAAAGCTTGATAACCGTTCTGTCATTAAATCCCTTACTCTTGAAGCAAGATTATGGCCTTCATCAATTATAATAATTGTATTCTCAACATCTTTTTGTATTCTCTTGAAAAAAGAATCTCTTATAGCCGGGCTGAAAATATAATAATAATCTGTAACAATAACATCTGCATCTTTTGCCAATAATGCTGAGATTTCATATGGACAAAGCCTGTATTTTAAGCATATGTCCTTAACTGTTTCTGTATGACAGGGGGATAATTGTTTTAATTCTGATAAAACTGCCTTTGCTTTTACAGTTAACTTTGATTTTGTTTTTGTGTTTGCATAAAACTCGCATTTATTGTCCTCTCTTACAGTTTTGCAGTAATCTGCAAACTCACCTGAATAAAGCATTTCAACACCCGGAACAAGGCACATCCATTTCTTGCCAATTATGTCAGCAGCTTTTATACCAAGGTTGTATTCTTCTTTTATTTTTTTAAGAGTATTTATTGCAATAACATGCTGTGTATGCCTGTTTGTCAGAAAAAATACTGTCAGCTTGTTTTTTATTGCATGGGCCAGTGCAGGAGCCAAGACGCCAGCTGTCTTTCCAATGCCTGTCGGAGCATGCATAATCAGGCTTTTTTTGTTTTTAAGGGCATTGTCAACATCTAATATCATATCATCCTGTATTTCCCTAATAACAGAATGGGGAAATAATAATTCAGCTAACTTATTTTTTGATATCATATTAAAAAAAGAAAATAGTTGCTATATAAATCTTTATCTTAAGAAGCAGATTATTTTCCGGATTAAATCTTTTTTATTTTAATAATATGATTAATACTAAGAGGTGTATTGGAATCTATATTATCTTATAGTTACTTTAAAGTAGTATTTTTAGAAAGCTTTATAAATAAAAAAAGCTTTCTTAATTATAATATGAATAATACTATGGGATTAGAGGAATGTATTATTAAAGGCGTCCTTGAAACAAAAGAAGACGCAAGGGATATTGGTTTTGACCTTGTAAGACTTGGCAGAAGAATTAATGAAGATAATATTGTTAATGAAATAATTTACAGAAAGGAAAATAAACCAAAGGATAAGGAAAATCTGCCTGCCTACAGAAATAATGAAATATTAATAAATAATGAGAAGAGAAAAACATTGGAGTTGTTTATTGAACAATATGGTAAAGAGAAAAAGAGATGCTTTCAAAATATTAATAGGATTCTAATTCCCTGTATATTTGGAGATGGTTTTATAAGACTGTTTAATTATTCTCAGCGTAAATTGAATCAAACAAAAAAGCAAAGAATAGGGGGAGAAAAATTAAAAGATGCCTATATTTTTGTTCATACTTTTCGAACAGTTGAAATACTCCAGGAATTTGAAGCTACTGATTATCAAAAGAGATTAGGTTTTTTACATGATATTATTGAAGAACTTAGGGATTGGAGAATAAAAAAAGTAAAAGATAACTTAGTAAGAGATATTGATGAGGAAAGAAAATTAAGAGAGGAAATAAAATCAGCACCTGAATACAAAGAAATTTATGATCTTCTTGTTAAAAGACGTAAAGGAAATTGGAAAGAAATAATAAGCGAAGAAGAGGCAAAATCAACAAAGTATCATTTGAGATTGCTTACAAGACGTGTTAATGAATCTTATAAAAATTATGTGAAAAGGATGCACCATGGTTGTTTTAAGGATAAAATCAAGAAAAAAGTAAAATATTTAACTTTTGATAAAAAAGAGCAAATAAATTTTTATGCTGCTCCTCTTGTTGTAAAAATTGCCGACTCCATTGATAATACAAAGAGGCTTAGAGAAGGAAATATTTCTGATAGGATTAGCAGGCTTTATCACAATTTATATACACTAAAAGAAGTAGATAACTTCTTATACCGCTCAAAGTTTGATATGATAATTAGGCTAAGGAAAGGATTGATAGAAAGTTCAAAGGAAGAAGTAGAAAGAAATATAAGAGATTTTGAAAATGATAATGATCCTGCTGTAAAAAGCAAATTTAAAATATTTCAAGAATTGAAAGATAGATATAATGATTTAGACAAAAGAAGCACATATAACCCAATTATACAAAAAGATAAAAATATTGAAATGTTAATAAATAAGGGATATCCAAAATGAGTGAATATTCAGTAGATGAAATTATAAATCAAAAAGACGAAGGAGAATCAAAATATTTGGATGTTGGAGATTATGAACTTTCTATTTTAGGAACAGAATATACTGAAGATGGTTATGGGCCATATAAACTCTGTACTTTAGTGGAAAAATATAGTAAAGAGATTGCATGGATGCCTGATAGCCTCCAACAACATATCAATCCTCAGAAAAATGTTAAAATTACGGATATAAGAAAAGAAGATATTGGTAAGATAATACAAGAAGTCTACGCATTTAAAGCAAAAGAGAAAGTAATTTTAGAATCAATTTTAATAACACATAAATCTCTCATAAATAGAATATTAAATGATTACAAAGCTTATTATAATAAGATTAAAAAATAAACTACCTCTTTAATTTCTCTTTGATTTTTTCTGCAAGCCCTTTTCCTTTTTCAGTTAATGAACTGCCAGTTTTTTCAAATACTGCCTTGCCTTTCTTGAGGTTTCTCTCCATTACTAAACTATAATCATGCATAACAGAGGCCATGTCCTTTATCCTGTTGCCATATTTTTCAAAGAAAGCAACAGTTGTCAATGGATATCTTTGAGGAATATCTGGCTTTTCATCGGAATAGCCAATTGTTATTATTGCCTGGGGCCTTGCATAATCAGGGATATTAAGAACTCTTGAGACAACATTCTCATCAAATGCACCTACCCAGCATGCTCCTAAGCCAAGAGAATGAGCTGTTAAAAGCATATTTTCTATTGCAGCTGCATTGTTCTGTATAGAGTAAAGCCTGTTCCCCCTTACACCATAAAATCTTTCGCTTTTTTTCAGGTCTGCGCAGATAATTATGTAAACAGGTGCTTTTGACATCCAGTGCTGCTTTAATGATGCTTCTGCAATTGTTTTTCTTTTTTCTTCATCCTGCACAACAATAAAATTCCAGTCCTGTATATTTCCAGAGCTTGGGGCAAGCCTTCCAGATTCCAAAATAGTTCCTACTTTATCCCATTCAACTGGAATATCAAGATATTTTCTTATGCTTCTTCTTGTGATTATGCATTCAAAAACTTCCATATTAAGCATTATAAAACTCTATATTAATAAAATTATCGCTTTATTCAAAAATTATTTATAGTAAGGAGATTTATTAAAGGGTATGAAATATGCTAGTTTAGTTGAGGTTTACCAAAAGCTTGACTCAACAACAAAGAGGCTTGAGAAAACATACTTTATATCTGAACTATTAAGAAAAACGCCAGTAGAGGATCTTTCTAGGATAACATTGTTATTGCAGGGCAAAATCTTTCCGCCATGGGATGAGCGCAAGATAGGTGTTGCATCAAGAATGGTTTTAAAGGCAATAAATTTTGCAACTGGCTTAAATTCCGGAGAGATTGAGGATGAGTGGAAAAAAACAGGAGATTTGGGCAAGACTGCTGAGAATCTTATAAAAAAGAAAAAACAAGCCACTTTATTTTCACAGGATTTGTCTGTCAGCAAAGTGTTTAATAATCTAAGAAAGCTTGCCACCTTAGAAGGCCTTGGCTCTGTTGACCAAAAAGTAAAATTAATATCTGAACTGCTTACATCTGCAAAGCCTATTGAGGCAAGATACATTGTGAGGAATGTTTTAGAAGAGCTAAGGGTTGGCGTTGGAGCAGGCTCTTTAAGGGATGCAATTACATGGGCATTTTTTCCAAAAGTTTGTGGAATATTTTTCAAGTGTGATAAATGCAATAACTATATGCCAAACATAGCTAAATGCCTTGAATGCAATGAAATTATAGAAAATAAATTTAAAAAAGAAATTGAAAAGTTTGATGAAACAAAAGTTCTTAAACTAAAAAGCATTGACGAGCTTAAGAAAGCAGATATTAAAAAATATGATTTTATTTTATGCAAAGATGAAAATTTAGCGAGAGAAGCTTATAATTACTTTGTTAATGCTGTTCAGGGAGCTTATGATGTTGCAAATGATTTTTCTGTTGTTGCAGAAAAAGCAAAAATTGATGGCATTAAGGGCTTAATGAATGTTAGCCTTGAACCTGGTAGGCCTATAAAAGTAATGCTTGCTATAAAGGTAAAGGATGTAAAAGAAGGTTTTGAAAGGGTTGGCAAGCCAGCTGATATAGAGTATAAATTAGATGGCTTCAGGCTGCAGATACACAAGAAAGACAAGGATATAAAATTGTTTACAAGAAGGCTTGAGAATGTCACAAAACAGTTTCCAGATGTTGTTGATTATGTTAAACATAATATTAAAGGGGAGTCTTTTATAATTGATTCAGAGGCAGTTGGCTTTAGCCCAAAAACAAAAAAATATCTTCCATTCCAGAGCATATCCCAGAGAATTAAACGAAAGTATGACATTGAGAATATGGCAAAGGAGTTTCCTGTTGAGCTGAATGTTTTTGATATTATATATTACAATGGGAAAAATATGATTACAACACCTTTCAGTGAGAGAAGAAAGATTATTGAGAAAATAGTAAAGCCTGCTGAAAGAAAGATTGTTTATGTCAAGAATCTTATAACATCTGATGAGAAAGAGGTTTTAAAATTTTACAAGGAATCTCTTGACAGGGGCAATGAAGGGATCATGCTCAAGACACTTGATGCTGTTTACAAGCCAGGGGCAAGAGTCGGGCACATGGTGAAGTTCAAGCCGGTTATGGATACCCTTGATTTGGTTATTGTTGGGGCAGAGTGGGGAGAAGGAAAGCGCTCTAACTGGCTGAGCTCTTTTACACTTGCATGCATTGATGAAAACAATAATTTTCTTGAAATAGGAAAAGTCGGAACAGGCATTAAGGAAAAATCAGAACTCGGAGTTTCATTCAGCCAGCTTACAGAGGAATTAAAGCCATTGATAATCTCTGAAAAAGGAAAAGGCGTTAATGTAAAGCCAGAGATTGTTGTAGAAATAAATTATGAAGAAATCCAGAAAAGCCAGACATACAGCTCAGGATATGCCTTACGGTTTCCAAGGTTGATAAATCTAAGGCTGGAAAGATCTGCAGAAGAATGCAGCACCTTAAGCATGGTTGAGGAGTTTTATGAGAATCAGAGACACAGGAAATAATTCTTATTTTCATCTTATAATAAATTAAATTATCGTCTTGGGATTTCTAATATAGAAAAGTTAATAAGTAAGCTTATACATTAATAATTAAACAAATTCAAAGAGGTGCATTTGATGGCAAAAAAGAAAGCAGCTAAGAAAAAGAAATAAATTCATAAAATTCAAATAATATCAGTTATTTTTTTATTTTTATTTTATTTTGTGGGCTTTTAAAACTAAGAGTCTTGTGAAATTTATAATTCTTTTCTTATGTTTTCAACAAATTTTTCAAAATCAGTGTTTTTTATGCATGCACCGCATGCATACTCATGGCCGCCACCATAGCCATCAATTTCAACTAATGCTTTTTTAAGTATTTTAGACACTGAAATGTGGTCTGATGAGCGGAGGCTGCATTTCATTTCACCATCTTTCTCACGTGCAACTAAAATGAGTTTTTTTGGAAATCTGTAAAGAAGCTCGTTCGAAAGGTCGCCTGTAAAGCTCATTCTGTTTGAATATGTAACTAAAAGTATTTTATTATCATCAATATCTTTAAGAGTTTTTTTAAGCATGGTTTCATATTCTTCTTTTATTTTATCAAACCTTCTAATAATAAAGTTTGCCTGGGAAGTTTCATTATTAAGAATTTCATAAGGGGTTTTAGTTCTTGTTAATATCTTGACACAGCTCAGGACATCTGATGTTTTTCCTTTGAGAATAAAAGATAATATTCTTACAAGCTCTCCAAGTTTTGTTTCATATAATGCTTTTTCCGGCTTTTTTATTTCCGGCGGCAATAAATCAGGATATTCTTTTGAAAATTCTTTTATAAAGTCAGGTAAATGCCAGTCCCCAACTGCTCCGCATGCTGCAATCCATAGGTCCTGCTTTACAATCCTATAGCAGATGCATGATACTGGTTCGCCAAAGCCATCTTTTTTTGAATTAAAGTATTTTATTCCACTGTTCTTGATAATATCATGATGGTCTATCCAGATTATTGGGACATCAACAGCATCAATAAAGTCAGGGCTTACCATTGGCTTGTCAAGTATGAAAACCTTATCCGGGCCGTAATTCTCAACTGTTTTTAGAAAAATCGGCTTAAGCTCTGGGCTGCTTTTTACAATAATGCCCTTTCCTTCTTTTTTATACCTGTAAAGCAAGAGAAAAGAGCAAAGCCCATCAGGGTCATCATCAAAGAAGAAGAGTGGCCTCTTGCAGTTGTCAAGCTCTTCCCTTATCTCTTTGTAGTGTTTTTCTGTAAGCATAATTAAAAGAAAAGAGGTTTATTAATAAAATTTTCTACTTTTTAGTCTTTGAAGATAATTGTATTATCCGGCCTTGGAACCTTTCTTAGCTTAACCCCTGCTTCCTTCAGGAATTTCCTTGCTTCTTCATCTGCATAATCATGATAGCTTATCACTTCCTTAATGCCTGCATTTACTATCATTTTCGCACAAATCATACAAGGAGTATGAGTGCAGTACATAGTTGAGTTAGAGATATTTATTCCATGAACTCCTGCCTGTATGATTGTATTCTGCTCTGCATGTATTGCCCTGCATATCTCATGCCTTGTTCCTGACTCAATGCCTAATTCATCTCTCAAACACCCAAGCTCAAAGCAATCCTTGACACCTTTTGCAGCTCCATTATAACCAGTTGTTAATACTCTTTTTTCCTTGACTATTATAGCCCCAACATGGTGCCTTAAGCATGTGCTTCTTTCAGCAACCAGGGAGGTCATTTTCATAAAATATTCGTCCCAGCTTGGCCTTTTATTTTTATTTTCTTCTGATTCCATTTAAAACATCCTCCACTTTTTTATGAAGCTCTTCAAAAGTTCCATTGTTTTCAAAAACATAATCTGCCATCGAAATGCATTTTGAGAGATTTTGATTATTTGGATCCTCACTTGTCATTTCAATTTTTTCATTATCAATAAATTCTTGAAATGAAATTTTATCTGTGCTGCTTTTCCTTTCTGAACCTCTCTCATACCTTACCATTGGGTCTGCATCAACTGCAAAAAGATAAAACTTTCCCTTGTTTCTTAAAGTAGTTATTTCTCCTGCTGTTCTCAGGCTTTCAATAACGCAGTTTTTCCCTGAGTTTTTTGCTCTCTCAAAAAGTGTCTCTGCAATATAACCTGGAGAATTTTTCTTTCTTAAATCATTTCCAACAATAACCATGCTGTCCCTATTAACAGGCATTTGCCTTTTTTTGATTTCTTTAACTAAAAACTCTCTAACTGAATAATGCTTAAATCCCTCTTTTTCAACAAGAAAATTAGCAATAGTGCCCTTACCCGCACTAAGGGTTCCTGTAATTCCTATAATCAGCATATTTTACACCTAGTTTCTAATCTCTGTTTTTTCAAAATAACCTGAAACAGCTTTTTTCATTTCATCAAGCTTATTATCCTCAAAAGGAATTATTTTTTCAAATTTTTCATCAACAAGTTTGTCCTCTCTTGGAATAAAGTTTTGGATAACATATTTTTTTGCCTTGCCAAAGCTGCTTATCCACTCGCCAATTTTCCTTAACTTTTCAGCATCATGATAACCCTTAATTACAGTTGTCCTGAACTCATAATCCAGACCAGAGTTTATTATAATTTTCATACTCTCTTCAATCTGATTAATATCAATCTTTACTCCGGCAAGAGTATTGTAATTATCTTTGTCTGCTTTAATATCCATGGCAATATAATCTATAATTTTTTCATCTATTAATTCCTTTAATTTATTTGGATTAGAACCGTTTGTATCCAGCTTGACAATAAATCCCAATTCTTTTATTTTTCTCAACAGTTCATTTAATTCAGGGTTAATTAAAGGCTCCCCGCCTGTTATGCATACAGCATCCAAGTATTTTTTTCTCTGCCTTAAAAAATCCAGAATTTCTTTTTCTTTGTATATTTTTTCTGGATTATCAGGCAAAACCAACTCAGGATTATGGCAAAAACCGCACCTAAAATTGCATCCAAATAAAAATATGGTGCAGGCTATTTTATCAGGACAATCAATTAAGGTTAATTTTTGTAATCCCGCTATTTGCATTCTTAATCCTACTCTTTGTTTATGTCATTTCAAAATATTTTCGGTCTTTAAATTCCTCAGCCTTGCCCTCGTTCCACTGCTCAACAGGCCTCAAATAACCTACAACCCTTGAATAGACCTCACATTTTGTTTTCATTTTATTACCTCTTTTATTTTTTTAAATTCTTCATTAGAGATTAACTCGCATTTAGGGCAATATTCATGCTCGCCAGGAAGATAACCATGTATTGGGCATATTGAAAAAGTAGGTGTGATAGTAAAATATGGCATTCTGAAATTTTCAGCTACCTTTTTTATTAGGTTTTTTACTCCCTCCTTGGTTAATCTCTCGCCTATATATGAATGAAATACTGTGCCCCCTGTATATTTAATCTGCAGTGGATCTTGCAGTTCAAGAGCATGAAACAGGTCATCTGTAAAATTAACCGGAAGATGGGTTGAGTTTGTGTAATAAGGTTTTGCTCCTTTTTTATAGCTTGCCTCATTTGCAACCTTGATTCTGCCAAACCTTTTTTTGTCTTCTCTTGCAAATCTGTAAGCAGTTCCTTCAGCAGGTGTTGCTTCCAGATTGTAAATGCTTCCAGTCTCTTTTTGATATCCATTGATTATTTCTCTCATAAAATCAAGAACCTTAAGTGCTAATTCATTTCCTTTTTCTGTTGTAATATCCTCTCCAGGCATAAAATTTATAATTGCCTCATTCATTCCAATTAAACCAATAGTGCAGAAATGATTTTTCCAGTATTCACCAAACCCATGATGCACTATCCTTAGATAAAATTTAGAATAAGGATACAATCCATTTTTAGTAAAGTTTTCCAGTGACTTTCTTTTTATTTCCAGGCTTTCTTTTGCAAGGTCCATTAGCTCTTCAAGATTTTCAAAAAATTCTTTTTCATTTGATGATGTAAATCCTATTCTTGGCAGGTTTATTGTGACAACTCCAATGCTTCCTGTCAATGGGTTTGAGCCAAACAATCCACCTCCTCTTCTTTTCAGTTCAGTTTGGTCAAGCCTAAGGCGGCAGCACATGCTTCTGGCATCCTCTGGCTTCATATCTGAGTTAATGAAGTTGGAAAAATATGGAATTCCATATTTTGCAGTCATATCCCATATAGGATCATAGTCTGGATTATCCCAGTCAAAATCCTTGGTTATATTGTAAGTTGGGATTGGAAATGTAAAAATCCTTCCAACAGCATCGCCTTCACACATAGTCTCTGCAAAAGCCCTGTTAATCATTTTCATTTCATTTTCAAATTCACCGTATTTTTCTTCCTGCGGCTGCCCTCCTATAATTACATGCTCATCTTTCATATACTCAGGAATCTTTAAATCAAGGGTAATGTTTGTAAATGGGGTCTGAAAGCCAACTCTTGTTGGGACAGCCATATTAAAGCAGAATTCCTGCATGCATTGCTTAACCTGCTTATAATTAAGGTCATCATACTTTATAAAAGGGGCAAGCAGTGTATCAAAATTTGAAAATGCCTGGGCTCCTGCTGTTTCGCCCTGCAAAGTATAAAAGAAATTTACAATCTGCCCAAGCGCTGTTTTTAAATGTTTGGGAGGAGCGCACTCCACCTTTCCAGGAACACCCCTAAATCCAGTCAAAAGAAGGTCTTTAAGGTCCCAGCCAACACAATATGCCCCTAAAGTACCGAGGTCATGAATATGAATCTTACAATTATTATGCGCTTTTCTGATTGCTTCAGGATAAATCCTGTTTAACCAGTAATTTTTGATTATTCTTTCAACAATGTAATTATTCAGGCCCTGAAGTGAGAATCCCATGTTTGAATTCTCTTTTATAGCCCAGTCCTTTTCGTCGACATAATCCTCTACAACCTCTATTGTGTCAAATATTGCTTTTATTTCCCTCAAATCCTGATGGCTTTTCCTGTAAAGAATATAGGCTTTTGCGGTTTTTGCATGGCCTTCCTCAATGAGTGTTTTTTCAACAACATCCTGGACTTCCTCTACCTGCGGTATCTTTTTCTCAAATTTTTTCTCTATCTGCTCAATAACAAGATCTCCTAATTGTTTTGCTTTTTCATTATCTTTCCCGCCAACAGACTTGGCAGCATTCCAGATAGCGGCAACAATCTTCTCTTTTTTGAACTTTACAACCCTTCCGTCTCTTTTTCTTACTTTTGTCACCATTTTTTATCTCCACTATCTATTTGATATCTTTAAAGAGGTTCTTGAAGTCAGCAAGGTCCTGAAAATCACTGTATACTGAAGCAAACCTTATATAAGCGACTTTGTCAAGCTTTTTCAGGGACTGCATAACAAGTTTTCCAATTACATCGCTTTTTACTTCCTTGCCCTTTCTTCTTAATTTTTCTTCAATCTCATTAACAATCTTTTCAACCTTTTCGCGGCTTATTGGCCTCTTTTCGCATGCTTTAACTAATCCAATTGTTAGTTTATCCCGATTATAAGGTTCTCTCCTCTTGTCTTTCTTTGTAACTATTATTTCTATTTCCGGCCTCTCGTATGTTGTGAATCTTCTGCCGCATTTGAGGCATTCCCTTCTTCTTCTTGTTATTTCCTCTTCTTCAGAATCTCTCTTGTCTGTGACTTTTGTTTTTGTGCTGCGGCAGTATGGGCATTTCATTTTGGCATTGGCGGTTTATTAAAGCTTTTTTGATTTTTTGGGCTTTATTTTGGCCTTATTGCTTTTTTGTTATCTAACAGTTAATACAATATATTGTATAATAGGAACTCAAAGAATACAACCTGTTGTATTCCAGATTATTTTAAAATTATAAATCTTATTTAAATATTTCTATGCTGAGAAATATATTATTTGAATATCTAAAAAACAAAATATATATTGTTTTACTCATTCAGTAAGTTTATAATACCTTTAATATCAAGTTCTGGCTCTTCTTTTTCTATTATTTCCAGTTTAGCCTTTGTGGATGGATGTCTCGGGACAAAAAGGCATTTTTTGTTTTCTGAAAGCCCGTAAGTACTTATATTTTTGGCAATATCAATTATTTCATTCTTGTCAAAGCATAATAATGGCCTTAATATTGGTGTGTTGACAGCATTATCAAGCACAGCAAGATTATCCAAGGTTTGGGAAGCCACCTGACCAAGGTTTTCTCCGGTTACTATGAATTTTGCGTTTTCTTTTTTGGCTAGATTTTCAGCAATCCTATACATCATTCTTTTGCATAGCAAACATGTGTATTTTGGGTTTGTATTGTTTTTTATCTGGGTGAGAATTTCTTTGTGGCTAATATAATGGACTTTTTTTATTCCAAGTTTTTTGGCTATTTTATCAACTGCATTGTGGTTGTCCATGAAGAAGTTGAGGCCAATCAATTCGAGGCCTTTCTCTTTCATTAAATGAGCTGCAACAGGGCTGTCTATGCCTGGGCTTAGAAGTATTACTGCTTTCATTAATTGAAAGGTTGCTGATTAGTATAAAAATGTTTTGACATGAAATATTAATAATTTCCCAAGTCTGATTTACTTTTTCTTCGTGGTCAGTTTATTGGCCGCCAAGCATATGCATAACGAAGTGAATGGTAATGTGATTAAAACACCTATTCGTGTTAGTCCTCCAACACTGCTTATCACTGCACTTAATATCAAAAGCACCACTGAAAAAGAAAAGTTCTTTTTTGCTATTTCATAGCTTCTCTCTAATGAGTTAATTGCTCCTTTCTTCTCAGTTATTGCAATTACAACCGCATACTGGAAAAGCACCATCAAGAGCAGTCCTGGGATTACCAATAAAGCCAATCCAACACTTATTGCCAGAAAAGCAACAATAAACAATCCCCAGCTTGTAAAGAAATAATCAAAGCCCCTGAAAACATCAGAAATCTGTGCTTTCTTTCCTTTTGCTGCATTTATGCACATGAAATAAAGCCCAAAAGCCAATGGAGGGATTGTAATGATAAATATCATTCCTAAAAGAGCAACCAGTGTTCCAAGGATAAGGGCCACATACTGCTTCTTGAAAATATTAAAAGCTTTTGTTACAATCTCATTAATCATATCTTCCATACTCATAATATCACCTAATATACAATTGTAATATAATATTTAAATATTTATCTGAAAAACCAATCAAAACCTTTAAAAGGTCCAGCTTTCTATCCTACTTTATGGTGTTATATATTTACTCAAATGTTATTGGAAGCTTTGTTTTCAACACAGGCCTAAGGATAATTGACCAGACTTTGTTTGACGAGAAAGATACAGTCAATAATGCCATAAAGCTAAATAATAATGAATGGCTTGAGAAAGAAAAGGCCCTAATCAAAAAGCATGGCCATAAGATAATATTCTTAGGTAAGAAAAAAACTGAACTAAATGGAATAGAATTGTCCCCTGAAGATAAATTTGAAATAATAAATGAAAGGATCTCTGAAATTCCTAATTTTTACCAGCTTATGAGAAAAGCAGGAATAGCAATAACAAGAAACAAAATAAAAAACTCAGTAAAGCAAGACACTCTTGTAATACAGGCAATAAGCAATATTGATGAACTAGATAGGGTTGCAAATACATTAGTAAAAAGATTAAGAGAATGGTATGAGCTTTATCTGCCAGAGTTTTCGAAACAATTAAGAGACAATGAAAAGTTTGTTGAATTAATACTTAAAAACAAGAAAAGCGAGATTCTAAAAGAAATCAACATAAGCAGCAAGAAAAGCATGGGTGCAAACCTTGATGAAATAGACCTAAAACCAATAACAGAATTAGCAAAAAGAATAACCTCCTTATATGATCTAAGAGAATCACAATCACAATATCTTGAATTAATAATAAAAAAAACATACCCTAACATGTATGCAATAACTGGCTCACAGATAGGAGCAAAATTAATCAGCTTTGCAAGAAGCTTTGAAAAGCTTGCAAAATTCCCAGCATCAACAATACAATTATTAGGAGCAGAAGAGGCATTGTTCAGGCATTTGAAAACTGGTGCAAAATCACCAAAATATGGAATACTGCATGAGCACCCCCTTGTAACCCAGGCAAGAGCATCTGAAAGAGGAAAAGTAGCAAGGGCATTAGGCGATAAGATTTCAATAGCAGTAAAAGTTGATTTTTTCAATGGAAAATTCATAGGAGACAAGCTAAGAAAACAGCTGGAGGCAAGATTTTCCAGAAAATGATAACACAACCAACAAGGTTTCAGGGAATTTATGAAACCATAAAAGGAAAGAAAAGGTCATTATTAACAATAAACCTCTCGCCAGGCAAAAAAGTATATGATGAAATCCTGATAAAAGACCAGGGTGTTGAATACCGCACATGGAATCCAAAAAAAAGCAAGTTAGCAGCAGCAATAATGAAAGGAGCATCCCAAATAGGGATTAAGCCCTCAAGTACAGTCCTTTACCTTGGCTGCGCATCCGGAACAACTGCCTCACATGTATCTGATATTGTCGGAAAAAACGGCTTTGTCTTTGCACTTGACTTTGCTCCAAGGGTAATGAGGGAAATGGTTTTTGTATGTGAAGCAAGACAGAATATAATGCCAATAATGGCAGATGCAAACAATATTGAAAGCTTTGAGAAATATATAACAATGGTTGATATTATCTTTCAGGACATTGCACAAAAAAATCAGGCAGAAATATTTATTAAAAACTGCAGGAAATTCCTAAAACCCGGCGGTTTTGCTCTTTTAAGTGTCAAGGCAAGAAGTGTTGATGTTGCAAAAAAACCAAAAAATGTTTTTGATGAAATAAGAAGAAAGCTTGAGAATGAGCTTACAATAGTTGATTACAGAACTCTTGAGCCCCTTGAACTTGATCACTGTATGTTTATCTGCAAAAAGAAATAAATACTAACACATTATTTAAACTAAAATGAGCCTAAAACTATACAATACCTTAACAAGGAAAAAAGAAGAATTTAAACCAATAGGAGCAGGACATGTGGGCATCTATAGTTGCGGGCCGACCGTCTATAACTTCGCCCACATAGGCAATTTCAGGGCCATGATTTTTGCAGATTTGGTTAGGAGATACATCAAATACAAGGGTTACAATTTAACGCATGTCATGAACATAACTGATGTAGATGACAAAACAATAAGGGACTCAAAAAAAGAGGGCATAACATTAAAAGAATTCACAGAAAGATACACAAAATATTTCTTCGAAGATTTAAAAACATTAAATATTGAAAAGGTTGATATTTATCCAAGGGCAACAGAACATATTAAGGAAATGATTAATTTGATTAAAAAGCTTCTTGAAAAAGGCTATGCATACAAAGCAGATGATGCAATTTATTATAATATCAAGAAATTCAATGAGTATGGCAAGTTATCACATTTGAAGATAGATGAGTTAAAGGCTGGCGCAAGGGTTGCAAATGACGAATATGATAAAGATAATGCTCATGATTTTGCATTGTGGAAATTCTGGGATGAGAATGATGGAAATGTTTTTTGGGAAACAGAATTAGGAAAAGGGCGCCCCGGATGGCATATTGAATGCTCTGCAATGAGCATGAAATATTTGGGAGAGACTTTTGACATTCATACAGGAGGGGTTGATTTGATATTTCCCCATCATGAGAATGAGATAGCCCAGAGCGAGGCAGCAACAGGAAAACCCTTTGTAAACTACTGGCTTCATAACGAGCATTTATTGGTTGACAACAAAAAAATGAGTAAAAGCATTGGAAACTTTTACACCTTAAGGGATTTATTAAAAAAAGGATACAATCCAAGATCGATAAGATATGTTTTAATTGCAACCCATTACAGGCAGAAGATGAACTTCAGCTTTGACGGCTTGGAAGCAGCTGACAGTGCAATAAAACGCCTTGACGAATTCATGACAAAGCTAAATAATTTCAAAGGGACTAATCATAATCCAAAAGTAGCTGAGATTATTGAAAAAACAAAAAATGATTTTGAAAATGCAATGGATGATGATTTTAATATCTCAATTGCATTATCTGCTGTTTTTGACTTTGTGAAGAATGTTAATACCTTACTTATGAACAACGAGATGAGTAAAGAGGATGCCCAAAAGGCAATCAAGCTCATGAAGGGCTTTGATTCTGTAATTGGCATTCTAAAGGATGAGAAAAAACAAGAAATTAGTGAAGAGATAAAACAGTTAATAGAAAAAAGGCAGGAAGCAAGAAAAAACAATGATTACAAATTAGCAGACAAAATAAGAGATGAGCTAAAAGACAAGGGTATTGTCCTTAAAGACACAAAAGACGGCGTCAGATGGGAAAAGGCAGACTAAGCTTTTAACAAGAAACTTATTTTTATTTTTTGATTTGTTGTTTCCAATTCGGCTCCTTCAACAAATTCTATCTCTTCTGCTTTTGTTGCGGCCTTAATAGCTTCAAGAACTGATTCAAGGCCTTTCTGGTCATCACAGCTTATTAAAAGCTTTTTCAAAGGTTTGTTAAGAGACAAATTATTCTCTGACTTGAATTTCCTTACAGCTGAAATAATACTAACTGCATTATCACCTGCAAGCTCTATTTTATCATCAACAAGCTCTTTTTGGTATCTTGGCCAATCAGAAACATGTATGCTCTTTAATCCCTCAATATCTGCAAAATAAAGATGGTAAATCTCTTCTGTGATATGAGGCATTATTGGAGAAATTAATTTTAATATTGCAAGATTGACTGTGTAAAGAGTGTATTTAGCAGACTCAACTGATTCCTTATTATAGTTTTCAGTATTGTAAAGCCTGTCCTTGACCATCTCAAGATAATTGTCGCAGAACTGCTGCCAAAAGAATTTCTCTGTCTCTGATTTTGTTCTTGAAAAATCATATTCTAAAAAAGAATCAGTGCATGTTTTTACCAGTTTGTTAAGTTTTGATAATATCCATCTGTCAATATTCTCAAGCTTTGTTTCTTTTGGCTTGTAACCCTTAAGATTCATTATAACAAATTTGGATGCATTCCACATCTTAGTTATCATCTTCTTTCCGGACATGAGCTCTTTCTCTTGGTATGGAATGTCTGAGCCAAGCTTTGCTGATGCTGCCCAGAATCGCATTGCATCTGTTCCGTGTTTTTCAAGAACAACCTTTGGCTCAACAATATTCCCCTTGCTCTTACTCATCTTTTTTCCCTTTGGGTCAAGTGCATGGCCGTTTATCATCACATCTTTCCATGGCAGCTTGTCTTCATGCAAAAGCATCTTAACAACTGTATTGAAAAGCCAGAATGTTATTATATCATGCCCATTGCTCCTTAAAGACATAGGAGTCATTTTATTGAAAAACTTATTATCCTTTTTCCACCTGGTTGCAATCATCGGGCTCAAGCTTGATGTTGCCCATGTGTCAAAAACATCTTTTTCTGGAATTAATTTGCAGCATCCGCATTTAGGGCATTTATTTACAGGAGCTTTATCTACAGTCGGATCAACAGGCAAGTCTTCTTCCCTTGCAAGAATTACCTCATCACATTTTTCACAATACCAGACTGGAATCTGAACTCCGTAAAAACGCTGCCTTGAAAGGCACCAGTCCCACTGTAATCCATTTACCCAATTGTCATACCTGATTTTCATATGCTTTGGATACCAGTTTAATTTATTTCCGGCTTCCAAAAGCTTGTCTTTTATATCAAGATACTTCAAGAACCATTGCTTTGTAACCAGGAACTCGACCTCTGTTCCGCAGCGCTCATGAACATTTAAGGCATGGGTTATCTGCTCTTGCTTTACCATTAGTTTATTTGATTTTAAGTCCTCAATGATTTTTTTTCTTGCATCATTAATCTTAAGCCCTTTATATTTACCCGCAAGTTCATTCATAATTCCATCGGTTGTTATACTTACTTTCAAAGGTAAATTATAAGCATTCCACCATTCAATATCAGCCAAATCACCAAATGTGCAGCACATAACAATTCCTGTTCCTTTTTCAGGGTCTGCTCTTTTATCCCCCATTATTGGAACTTTATAATCAAACAAAGGAACAACTGCATTTTTTCCTATCAAATCTTTGTATCTCTTATCTTCCGGATTTACAAAAACACCAACACATGATGGCAATAGCTCTGGCCTTGTTGTTGCTATTTCTAATTTTTTGTCAGAATTTTCAAGCCCAAACAGGATATGGTTAAAAAAGCTTGTCTCTTCTTTATCTTCTAATTCAACCTGTGCAATTGCTGTCTGGCACTTTGGGCACCATATTGTCGGGGCCTCTTTTCTGTATTCGCGCCCTTTTTTATATAAGTCTAAAAATGACCTTTGGGATGTCTTTCTGCACCATTCATCAATTGTCCTGTAGTTAATAGACCAGTCTGGCGATATTCCTAATGATGACCAGTCTTTTTTAAGCTCTTTTTCAGCTTCCTTTGTTTCCTTAAGGCACAGATTTATGAATTCCGGCCTTGGAATATCCCTTGCTCTTATGTTGCATTTTTTCTCAACAAAGCGCTCTGTTGGAAGCCCATTGTCATCAAAGCCAAATGGATAGAATATGTTTTTTCCAAGCATTCTCTGAAATCTCATAACATAGTCTGCCTGTGAGTATGCCAAGGCATGGCCTATGTGCATCTTTCCTGAAACAGTTGGAGGAGGAGTATCACATGAATAAATCTCCTTATCTGAGTCTGGGTCAAATTTATGTATACCTTCTTTTTCCCAGTATTCCTGCCATTTTTTTTCTGCTTCTTTTGGCTCATAATGCTTTGGTAGTTCCATTTTACTAAGAACAAGGGGCTTATTATATAAAGTTTTTGCTGAAAATCAGTTTAACCTACAATTAGATTATTAAGATTACACCAACAAACATCAAAGTTATAGCAATTAGTTTTAGCAGTACAGCTGACTTTCCAATTTCTTCCTTCAGTATTTTTGGATAAAAAACACTTAAGATTATAGCAATTAATAAGACAAAAAATGGTTGGACTGAGGATAAGGCATTTACCAAAGTTACATATCCTTTTGTCATTGCAATTGTAATTAATAGAACACCAACTAAATTAAGTATTTCATTTAAAGATATTACAACAATCACTTTTTTGCCATGCTCTCTTACTGTAGATATTAAATCCTTAAAACTAAAGCAGAATATTGGAATTAAAGCAAAAAATGCTCCAATCCTAACATATGAAAATATAGTCCAGAAATCGGCAAAATCAAGAAGGTACTTTGTTATAATCACATTTACAGATAATACTAAAGAAGCAGCAATCATAAGCCAAAAGGCTTTTCCAAAACCAAATTTTATGAAGTTTTTTGAAGAGATAGAAACTGCGCCAACTACCAATAAAAATATGCCTAAATATTTTACAGGGGTAAAAATTTCTCCTAGGAATACTGCTGCAAGAATTGAAACAAACAAAGAAGTTAAATAAAATAAGGGAACAACTCTAGAGATTTCCTCTATTTTTACTGCTTTGAAATAAAAAAGCATTGATAAGACATATAAAATTCCAGTAACAAAAGCCAAGACAATATTAAAATAAGACAAATAGGAAAAGCCGTGAAACAAATGCACAAAAAAACTTGCAACTAATCCAATTAAACCAAGAATCATAAGAGGGATAACCGGCTTTCTAATCCACTTTGTAAAAACATATTTATCTACTGTATTTACAATTGCCCATACTAGGGCTGCTAAAATTGAGAATAATATCCATGACATAATAATCAGTTATAAGGCACAGTTAATAAATTTTCCTAAAAAAAATTGAGGATATATATTTCACAGCTCCAGAGGTTGTGGATAATAAAAATTATTCAATAAATTTAAGAATTATATATAAATCTGAGTACAATCAAATATTAGAAGCAAACCAAGAAAAAATTGTTACAGTTGTTGGAAGGGAAGAAACAGTTTCTCCTGTAATAAATGAAACAAGCATAACAAAAAAAGAGGCAGATAATTCTCCTGCGAAACTAAATATTAGTTTAAAGGAGTTGTTTAAATCAGGAAAATATAACTTTTCTATTCGTTCACTTATGATTCCGCTTGGAATATTTTTTATTTTTATTTTGCTTTCTGCTCTTTTTATGGGTTATAAAAGGAGGCACCCTAAACGTTCTTACTAATCAAAATAAGAAAGTTTTGCATTAATCCAGAACTATTAATGCGGGAGATGGGATTCGAACCCACGGACTCACTAAGAGACAGGATTTCTGCCTTATAACTAATGTTTTAGTCTTAAGTCCTGCGCATTTGACCAGACTTTGCTACCCCCGCAAGATAAATAAAGCAGAAAAATAGAATATATTTAAAGGTTTCTAAAGCTTTTTGGATACACACCTTGTGCAAAGAAATGAACCCTCAATTTCTCTTAAGTTTGTGGATGGAAAACCGCAAGCCTCACATATGCCCTCTGATATAGGCCCACCGAATATTGGTTTTCTTTCTTCTTCTCTTAATTCAAACTTTTCAACCATTAGCTCAAACAGCTCTGGCTGTATTTTGAGTATGTCTTTTAATGTAAGCAAGCCGATTATCTCTTTTTTATCCATGACTGGAAGGTGCCTTACATCACTATCTTTCATTTTTTTGAGAGCATCATAAATATCTTTTTCAGGACCAATTGTTATAACTTTTTTTATCATTACTTCTTCAGCCTTTAATTCTTTAGGGTTTAGTTTTTTTGCAATAACCCTTCTTACAATATCCCTATCAGACAATATGCCAAGAAGCTTGGAATCCTTTATTATAACAAGGCTTCCAACATGATTGTTCATCATCTTTAAAGCACAATCTTCAATAGAAGTTTCTGGTGAAACAGAAACAGGCTTTTTTGTCATGGCATCGCATATTTTATAACCTGTCTTATAGTTTAAGTTCATATAAACCCCCAAGATTAACACAATGTCTTTCTAGTTAATAAACTTAAGTAAAATAGAAAATATATAATAAAGAATATAATAAAAAGAGGTTAAAAGTCAGTAGTTAATTAATATTTCTACATTCTTGCCAAAGATTTTTTTCATGTCTTCAAATATTGGCTCTTTTATAAAGACTTTTGATAGAATCTCTATCTTCGAGAGCTCTTTCTCAAGCTCTTCAAGAGAGCTCTTGGTGATTTTTCCTAAGCCGCCATTTGGAAGTATTTCTGCCTTAGTAATTCTTTTTTCCTCTTGGTCAATATCATGTATGATATAAGCATTTTTTTCAAGCAAAAGGACTTCTCCATATCTGTCTCCGTATTTAACTCTTATCTTTGTCTTTTCAATTTCTACGCCCCTTCTTCTTTGTATATGCTCAATCATAAACCTGATAAATTCCTGGGAGTTCTTTTTAACTTTCTCTACCTCTGCCTTTGTCAGTTTTTTTTCATCATAATCCTTCTTTGCTTTCATTATAGAATGTAATATTCTTAAGAACTTTGCAGGTATTTTCCCTTTGCTTATTATCTCTTTCTCAAATATACTAACTATTTCTGAATCATTAGCACTCTCTACTCCCTCAAGCCTTAGAATATCTCTTATTATTGTAACAATAGTGTCATAAACATGGAGCATTGACTCCTCTTCTTTTATTTTCTCTATCTGGCTGAATAATTTTTTTATTCTTTTCAGATAGTCTTCTGCGTTTTCCAATAATACATCTACTTCTTTGCCGCTAAGTTCCTTTTCTTTTCCATGCTCAAGATCTTTCCTGACCTGTATATTGTTTTCAAGTATTTTTACATACTTTTCCTCAAGCATTTTTTCCTTTTTCACGAATAGCTGCCTCATCAGTTCAGGTGTTTCCTTTGGTGTTGGAGGCGGAACACCATAAAGCATAAGCGCTGCCTGACTTGGTGTTAATATAGCCCAGAAAGTATCTTCCATCCCTAGGTCTCTTATCTTAAATTTAACCTGCTTTAGCATCTGCTCTCCACTGTTCATATACATATCAATTGCCTCTGCAGATGGCTTTATCTTGCCCATTTTTAACAGTTGTTTCCATGGCATGAATATTCCTCTGTCATAGAATGGAACTCCATCCCTCAAAAAGGTGAATATTATTGGATTTGCCTCTTTTATGTTATCCCAGAAGTCTGTAAGTATATATACCTGAACATTCAGTTTATTTTTAATTCCTGTAATATCCCCTGCTTCCATACCCATTGTTATGATTATTGCTCTTAACTTGTCTTTTAGCTCTGCTCTTGTCATTTTTTTAACATCTGTGTCATCTACAACAATAAATACATCAATGTCTGATTCAGCTGTTGCCTTTCCCTGAACAAGAGAGCCAGCAAGGACATAGCTAACAATATATTTCTCAAACTTTTTGATGACCATTGACTTATGGATTTCAGCTATTTTTATTGCAGATAACATTCCTGTATCATAAACTGGAGCAGACATTGCAATAAGCTCTAATAAATCATACTTTGCATCATAGCAGCTCTGCCATAATTCAGAAAGAATAATTGTCTGCGGTGCAAGATTTTTATCAACTTCTTTTGCCATTTCTCCTATAATAGATGAAAGCTTTGTCTTTAGTTCATCCTTTGACATTTTCTTGCTGTCAGAATCATCAACTAAAATAAGGATATTAATCTGCTCACTTGGCTTTTCATCTTTTTCAGGCTTTTTTGGAGGCAGAAGTGCGATTCCTGTTATGTAATCTTCAAATTTTTTCAAAACTGTTTTTTGGAATTTATCAAGCTTTGACTTGATTGCCTTTAATTTCTTCTGGGCATCTTTCGGAAGCTTTGACTCAATTTCCTTGAATTGGTCATTTTCTTTTGATTTTGTATTTTTAGCATTATTTTTCTTGTTTTGTTTTTTGGCCATAATCAATCACCTGCTTGCTTTAATTATAAGATTAACTAAAATAAAATTATTATTGGACATATATAAATCTTTTTAAAAAACTCCGGAGATTTTCCGAAACATGTAGATTTAAACTAACTATTTTTTTGGAGAAAAGATTATTCCATTATCCCATGCTCTGAGTCATCATCTACTCCTAGAAATTTAATAGCAGGAAATCCTTTTTTATAGTCCTCCCACATTTCTTCTATTATTACAGGAGGGAAAACCTTGATGTTTTTAAGCTCTTTTTTTGAAAAGAATTTTACTTGCTTAATATAGTGCTCATCTTTCCCTTTTCCAACAATGCCTTTAATAGACATACTTCCTTTGTGGCTTAAGGAAGTCACAAATATCTCAATATTATTAGCTTTCTGCTGATAAGAAATTAATTGCCTTATGTAAGCAATTCTATCTAATTTTACCTTGAGGTTTGTTTCTTCTTTAACCTCTCTTTTCCCGCACTCAAAAATAGATTCAGTTCCTTTTAATCCGCCGCCTGGCGGCACCCACCAGGTGAATCCTGTTACAGGGTCAACATGCTTAACTAATAATATCTTGTTATCTTCAAAGATTAAAACACCAACCCTTATCCTGTTTTCCAGTTTAACCACCTTATATTAAATTTATTCAAGCAATTTGCTTATTGATTTATGCTGATTTAACCTGATAATAACCTCTGCAAAATAACTTGCAACAGAAACCTCTTTGTACCAGGGATTTTTTTCCTGGAAATCATCTCCATGATAAACAGCATCAGTTCCAATAACAGCTGTTAAAAATCCTTTTTCATAAGCTTTTGTTATCCTTTCTATGGCCGGCCCATTAAACAAAGCAAGACTACAAGCCACATATACTCTCTCAGCTCCATTTTTCTTAACTGCATTAACCACTTCTATTAAAGTTCCAGCAGTATCAATCATGTCATCTACTATCAAAATATTTTTACCTTTAACATCCCCTACTATTTGAATATCTCCAATGGAATTGGGTGTATTATAATTTCTATCTTTATAGGCAAAAACTAAAGAGGTTCTAAAATTTTTAGCATAATATTTTGCTCTTCTTGCTCCACCTACATCAGGAGACATAACAACTAAATTTTTAAGGTCAAACATTTTTTCATTTTCTATAATATAATTAATAATATTCTTAGAAGCATGTAAATTCTCAAATTTAGATTTTCTAAAAAATCCAGCAATAGCTTCATTATGCACATCTAAGGTTATAACATGGTCTGCATTAACATCTTCAATCTCTCTTGCAACTGCTGCAGCAGTTATACCCTCTCTTCCTTCCTGCTTGTCCTGCCTTGCATAGGGAAATACAGGGATAACAGCTGTTATGTAATTTGCATCACTTCTATAAGCAGCGTCAATAGTTGTTTTTAGTGCTCTTAGATTTTCATCAACAGAGCAATCATTAACAGAATTTTCAACATCCTGAATAATATAAATATCTGATCCCCTTATGCTTTCTTTTATAACTGTTTTTCTTTCTGAGTTTGCAAATTTAATTTCATTAAAACTAATAAATTTAACCTCTCCTTTTTTTTTAATAATCTCATTTACGATTTTCTTTGCAAAAGGTATTCCTGATTCACAGGCAAGAATACTTAAATTTCCCCTTGTCATAATATCACCTTTTAATTTAAGCAAACAGATATATTTAAAAATATTTATATCATATAACACATTTAACAAAGAAAACAAATAAATACCAGTAGTTAAAATAAAAAGTTATGGAGATAAGGCTTTTTGGAGCGGCCAAGACAGTTACCGGCTCATGCTATAGTCTGGTCACTGGAAAAAAGAGGATATTAGTTGACTGCGGGATGTTTCAGGGAAGCAAGAATCTAATGAAGATTAACTATGACAGGCTTCCTTTCAATGCGAAATTATATTCAGCGCTTCTTCTTACACATTCACATCTTGATCATTGCGGAAGGATCCCAAAGCTTGTTAAGGAGGGCTTTAAGGGCAAAATTTACTGCACTTCTGCAACAAAAGACATAGCAGAAATAGTTATGCTTGACTCTGCAAAGGTTAACAGGAATGATGTTAAGTTTGAAAACAAGAAAAGACAGCGCATGGGACTTCCACCCAGAAACCCGATATATACAGAGGATGATGTTGAAAAGGCAATGAAGCTTTTCAGGACAGTAAATTATGAAACGAGTTTTCAGCCATGCGAAGGAATCAATGCAGCTTTCTATGATGCAGGGCATATACTTGGCTCTGCAATAATAGAACTAAATGTCAATGAGGGCAGAAAAGAAACAACAATTGTTTTTTCAGGTGACATAGGCCAAAACAGCACGCCAATAATAAATGATACAGTGCATCTGAACAAGGCAGATTATGTTTTTATTGAGTCAACATACGGTGACAGGATACATCCGCCAATAGAAAAAAGAAAGCAAAAACTTCTTGATGTCATATTAAAAACATATAAAAATCACGGAAAAGTTATAATTCCATGTTTTGCAGTTGAAAGAACACAGGAGCTTTTGTATGACCTAAATGAGCTTGTGGAAAAAAATCTGATTCCAAGAATAAAGGTCTATGTGGATACTCCAATGGGCATAAAAGTGACAGAAGTCTTTAAAAAACATTATTCTCTTTACAACAAAAGGATAAAGGATTTGATAAAATCAGGAGATAATCCTTTTTCATTTCCAGGTCTTGAGTACACAATGCATGTGAGGGATTCAATCAAGCTTAACAACCTTCATGAGCCATGCATAATAATTGCAGGAAGCGGAATGTGTACAGGGGGAAGGATAAAGCATCACATAAAGCACAATATCTGGAACAAAAAGAACACAATACTTTTTGTAGGATATCAGGCTAAGGGCACTCTTGGTTATTACATTAAAAAAGGTGAGAAAAGAGTAAGATTATTGGGAACAGAGGTTGTAGTAAAGGCAAATATTGAATCAATTGACAGTTTTTCTGCCCATGCTGACTACCGCAAGCTTCTTAACTTGCTGAAATTTTTTAATCCAAAACCAAAAAAAGTTTTCATAGTACATGGCGAAGAAGATGCCATGTTAGCCTTTGCAAAGAAAGTTGAAAAACTTGGCATAAAAACAAAGATACCTGAAATGGGTGAAAGAATTAACCTTTGATAATGCCTGCTATTTCCTGCTGAATATTTCTCTTTATCATTGAGTCATGGCTTGCAACAACCTGTGCAGCAACATAAGAAGCAATCTTTCCTGAGGTTTTGACATCAAAGCCATGTGAGATTCCATAGAGAAAGCCGCCAGAATAAGCATCCCCTGCTCCGGTTGTGTTGATTGCATTAACCTTAAAACCTTTTATTTTGTGAAGGCCATCATTATCCATAACAAGGCTGCCTTTTTTACCAATCTTAATTATTGCTATCTTGCAGAATTTCTTGATTTCTTGAATTGCATCAGCTGGTTTTTTGTTTGTAAGCTTTTCTGCTTCATCCTCATTAACGAAAATAATATTTGCATAATCTTTTATTATCTTATTTATGTTTTTCCTATGCCTTTCTATCAGCGCAGGGTCTGCCAAATCAATTGAGATTAAGATATTATTCTTTTTTGCATGTTCCATTGCATAAAATACTGCCTCTGCCTGTTTTTTACCATCAAGCTGATATGCCTCAATATGAAGGATTTTCGAGTTGCTTATATCATCAAGATTAATATGCTCTTTGGTTAAATTCATTCCCGCCCCTAAACAGGTGGCCATTGTCCTTTCAGCATCAGGAGTTACCATAATAACAGATGTGCCCTGGATTTCATCGCATGATTTAAGGTTAATTGTAATTCCTAACTTCTCAATTAACCTGCGGTATTTGTTACCATTATTATCATTGCCTATCATCCCTATGAAAAGGGATTTTCCTCCAAGGCTGCATACGCTTGCAAGGGTGTTTGGGACGCTTCCCCCTGCAGAATCATTTACGGAACTGTTAGTAAGCATAGAAAGTATCTTTTTGCTCTTATCAATATTTACAAGGTTCATATTGTTTCTCATGAGGCCATTCTTTAGTATGAAATCCTCATTCACTTCCACAACCTTGTCAAGAAGCGGATATCCAATACCAACCACATCATATTTCATTACATCCACCTCAAGGATACACAACACATTTGTGTTGTGAGGAATTGAGGTCCTCTACCGATATATTTTTCTAACATTTTGATTATAAATTGAGTGCGCAACGGATTTTGGCGCGCGCAC
>Ga0268281_1000417_pt1 | contig 32096 bp, 27 predicted proteins | sample saktaG_10_FD_190134 | JGI IMG/M metagenome (GOLD analysis project Ga0268281, IMG submission 190134) | Saline water microbial communities from Sakinaw Lake, British Columbia, Canada - sak_2011_5_24_50m | ecosystem: Environmental > Aquatic > Non-marine Saline and Alkaline > Saline ...
TCAATATACTGGAACTTAAACCTAAGCGGGCACTGCTCAAAACAAGTTATTTTTGAATATGAATATGTTGGCATATAATAATAAATAAACAGGATTTATTTAAATATTTGTTTAATGAAAAGAATATATTCCCTGTTAGTGTTTAATCAAGCTCTTTCCAGTCATTTCTTTTGGCTGTTTTATATTTAGAATATCAAGTATTGTTAGAGCTATGTCTGCGAGGATTCCATTTCTTAACTTAATTTTTTTCTTTTTGTCTGAAACAAGAATAAATGGCACTTTATTTGTTGTGTGAGAAGTTTTTCTTTTTCCAGTCATTTCCTCACAATTACCATGGTCTGCTGTAATCAAGACAATACCATTTAGTTTTTGAACTTCTCTTACAACATCACCAACACAATCATCAGTTATTTCTACAGCCTTTATAGCAGCTTTTAAAACTCCAGTGTGGCCAATCATATCAGGATTTGCGAAATTAATTATTATAACATCATATTTTTTTGATTTGATTCTCTTAACAACATTATTCCTTATCTTGTAAGCGCTCATCTCTGGCTTTAGGTCATAGGTTGCAACTTTCGGGCTTGGAATTATTATTCTGTCTTCATTTCTGTTTGGCTTTTCAACTCCGCTGTTAAAGAAAAAAGTAACATGGGCATATTTTTCTGTCTCTGCAATCCTTAGCTGTTTCATTTGTTTTTTTGACAAGACCTTTCCGAGATTATTTCTGATTTCAGGAGAAGGAAAAGAAACAGGGGCTTTTATTTTATTATCATATTCACTCATGCATACAAGGCTGAATTTTGAGCCTGTCCTGAAATGCTTAAAATTTTTATTAGTAAGAGCATAACTTATCTCTCTTGCCCTGTCTGACCTGAAATTAAATATTATTATTGAGTCTTTCTTGTTCATGCCCTTGTAATCTTTAATAACAGTTGGGCTTATGAACTCGTCTGTTTGTCCTTTTCCTAAAGCACTGCTAAATGCATTTAATGCAGAAATTGAGCTAAAACCCTGACCATGAACTATTGTATCATAGGCCTTTTTTACCCTTGCCCATCTGTTGTTCCTATCCATTACATAATATCTTCCTATTACAGTTGCTACCTTTCCGACTTTTAGTTCTGATATCTTTTTTTCAAGTAATTTAATATATTTTTTTGCAGTTCCAGGCAAGCAATCTCTTCCATCTGTTATGACATGAATAAAAACATCTTTTATTCCATTGTTCTTTGCCATCTTTAATAGAGCAAACAAATGGTTTATATGGGAATGAACCCCTGCATCACTCAAAAGTCCCATTATGTGCAGGCTTGATTTGTTTTTCCTTACTTTACTTAGCTCATTAAGCAAAACCCTGTTTTTAAAAAATGATTTGTCTTTTATTGCATTGTTAATCCTTGTCAAATCCTGATGCACAATCCTGCCAGCACCTATGTTAAAATGGCCTACTTCACTATTGCCTATAAAACCGGGCGGCAATCCAACATACTCACCATAAGGAAATAATGTAGAGTGAGGATAATTTTTCATTAAGAAATTATAGTTTGGTGTTTTTGCATTTAATATGGCATTGCCTTTTTTTTCTTTTCTTATTCCCCATCCATCCATAATGATAAGAACTAGTGGTTTTTCCATCTTGCATAAGCCTTTTTGCCAAGCTGTTCCTCAATTCTAATCAACTGGTTGTATTTGCATGTTCTCTCCCCCCTGCACGGAGCTCCAAGCTTTATCTGTCCGCATCCAAGCCCTGTGGCAAGGTCTGCAATAAACGCATCTTCTGTTTCTCCAGAGCGATGCGAAACCATTACATTCCACCTACTCTTAAATGCAAGATTTGCAGCATCTATTGCTTCTGTTATAGTACCAATCTGGTTTGGCTTTAATAAAAGAGCATTACACAGTTTAAGGTCAACTGCTTTCTTTATCCTCTCAACATTTGTTACCAGCAAATCATCTCCAACTATCTGGATTTTTGAGCCTATTTTTCTTGTTAAATTAGCATATGATTCAAAATCATCCTGGTCAAAAGGATCTTCTATTGAAATTATTGGATATTTCTTTACAAGGTTGGTATAATAATCAACCATTTCCATACCAGTAAAATTTTTTTCAATTACATATTTTCCATTCTCATAAAACTCACTTGCAGCAGGATCAAGCGCTATCTTTACATATTTTTCATGGCCTGATTTTTCAATAGCTTTTGTTATCAAGTCAAGCGCTTCAAATGCATTATCTATTTTAGGAGCAAAGCCACCCTCGTCACCAACACCACTCATGCCATATTTTTTTGAGATGATTCCCTTTAGAGCATGATATGCCTCTGAGATAATCATTGTGGCTTCTGAAAAGCTTTTTAAGCCAACAGGAACAATCATGAATTCCTGCATCTTAAGCTTGTTATCAGCATGCTTGCCCCCATTAATAACATTGCAGAATGGAATAGGTATTGATGGTTTTCTTCCTGAAATTTCAGATATATACTGATAGAGGGGTTTTTTCTTTAAAAGTGCTCCTGCCCTTAAGCAGGCCATGCTTGCAGCAAGCATTGCATTAGCCCCAAGCTTTGTCTTATTTTTTGTTCCGTCTAATTTAATTATTTTTTCATCAATATCTCTCTGTTTTGTAAGGCCAATATCTCTCAATGCATTAGAAATTATGCTGACATTCTTAACTGCTTTCAGAACGCCTTTGCCATTATATCTTTTATCTTTATCCCTTAATTCCAATGCCTCATACTTCCCTGTTGAAGCACCTGAAGCAACTATTGCCCTTATAATGTGATTATTCAGAACTATCTCAGCTTCGACTGTTGGGTTACCCCTTGAATCAAGAACCTCTCTTGCTATTATGCAGGCATTTTTTACCATGGTAAACCTCTTTTCTAAAGAATTATGTTTAGTAGTATAAATAATTTATCCTATGTAGCTTAAGTCAAACTTATTTTTTATCTTTTTCAATGCAGTCTCTTTTGAAACATCTGTAAGCTCTTTTGTTATTTTCATCATCTCTGATTCTGCTTCATCTATCTCTTTTTCAAGTTTTTTAATATCAACCTTTAACTCTAATTTTTTGTCTATATCCTGATTATTTCTTTTGCTCCTTTTATGCCCAAATAAAGCGGATGCCCAAGTGTTTCAGCCAAGAGTGATATTGCCTTTATATTTCTTTTTTCTGCCATTCCTAACAAGAGGCCAGAAACGCCAATTATCGGGCCAACAACGCCATAAAGCTTGTCATCCAGATTTGTTCCATTCTTGTACTTCTTTATAATTTCTTTTGAATTTCCAGTGCAGTATATCTTTGGTTTTTTTGGAGCATTTGCTAACCCTATTCCACCAAGTGTTATTATTTCTTTTCCCTTAAATTTTTCAAAAATATCAAGAATTAACTCAACAAACTCGTGAGATGCAACCTCATCAGTTGGCTGAATATCGCCTGCAAGCAGAAGTAAATCATTTCTTTTGTCATTAAACTTTTTGTAATAAAGGCTTATCTGGGGCAGGCTTACAAGATTTTTTTCATTTACAAAAACAGAATGGGGGAATGTATAAGAAAATATATCATAAAGCTTTTTTGCCTTTAGCTCATCAATTATAAAATCAACAGCCACTTTTCCAACATTGCCTATTCCTGGAAGCCCTTCTATTAAGATTGGCCTTCTAAGCTTTGGTATTTTCTTAACTGTTTTTGTTACTTCCCAGACCATTTTAATCACAACAATCCTTTTTTGATAAGATCATCTTTTTTTGCTTCTCTTCTGTACTTGCCATATTTGTCTTCAGGAGTGTATTTTGCTGGCTTTGGAGTTACAGCCTTTTCGCCGCATTTACATTTTTCTTTTAATGTGTAATTGCCACAGGATACACATTTGAGTATGTGCTTCATTTTTCCTCTCTCTCAAAAGAGGCCTTTACATCATTCTTCTCAGCATACTGAATTATTGCTTCAGTAGAATCTTTGAGTATTTTTTCAGCTGCCTTGTAATCAGATGCTTTTACTTTTATATTGTATTTTCCACCACCCACATATAATATCTTAATATTTTTACCTATCCCCTTTTTAATAGAATCTTTTATGATTTCAACACCATCAGGAGCATAGCTGACCAGTTTAATATTGCCCTTAATATTAACCTCAACAGGTTTAATTTTTTGTTTAATTACTTCTTTTAGTTCTTCAGCTAATTTCTTAGGAATATCCATCTCTTCTAAGCTAATCCTTTTTTCCGATATATCTTCAAAACATGGGTATAACAAATCATATCTTTTGAAAACCTTATCACTAACTTCTTTATAGACATCCTTTACATCTTTTTTGAGCTTTTTTGCAACAAATTCAATAATTTTCTCTGCTTTTTGCTCTTTCTTGATTTCATTTACTTTGGCTCTTCTCTGCCCTTCATTAACCCTTCTCAATGATAAATCAATGTATCCTCTTTCCTTGTCTATTCTCAATACCTTGCATATAATGACCTTGCCTTCCTTAACATAATCATTTATATTCCTTATTCTTCCAGGGGAGATTTCTGATATGTGTATCATCCCGCTATTATCATACTCATTAAGGTTAACAAATACAGAATTATACCTTACACTGGTGACTGTGCATAAGACAATCTCAGATTCCTCTGGATACCCTTGTTTTTTTAACAGCATTTTAGTTTATTCAAGAACCTCTAATATTCTCGATTTTATTCTTGCTTTTCCGCCAACTGGCTCTGCTAATACCTTGCCGCAGACAAGGCATTTAACAGTTGAGGATGATTTTCCAAATATTATCTGCTCATTCTTGCACTTTGGGCATCTTACCTTAATAAACTTTGATTTTGGTTCTTTAAGTTCTAACATAAAACATCACCTTTAATAATTTGGTAAAAGAAATTGCTGATAATATATAAATCTTGTTAAAAAAAGAATTTATACAAATTCAACCCTTTTTGCCCTAATGCCCTGCCTTTGCGTGTGGGTTTTCTTGCATACACTGCACTGGTACCTAAAATCCGTTTTCTTTGTTGTTTTCTTGCCGCTCATCTTAAACTTTGAAATAGCTGGCTTAGAATACCTTCCTAGATTGCCTTTGCCCCTGGCTAAGCCTCTCTTTCTTGCCCTGTACTTAGAGCCCTTTTTAAGAGAGCTTGGGCTTTTTTTCTTTGTCTGAGAAACCTTGTGCTCAGTGTGTTTTCTGCAGTATGGGCAATACCTTTTGACTATTTTTGGGATTTTCATTTAAAATACCTATTTAATATTTGTAGGAAAAGCAGGTTATATTTAAATCTTTATTTTTTTATTTCCTCGGCCCTGCCCTTATTTATGAGGATATCAGCTATTTCTTCTGGCAGATTGGCTGTATCATCCTCTTCAAACGGGCCATAAACATCCAGATGATGGCCAAGAAATTTTGGAACAGAATAAATAAATCTGATTAGTCTTGTTTTTTCCATCTCCTCTGCTTCTTCTTCAATTTTAAGCTTTGTTTCTTTTGTTTTGTTTATGCTTTCTGCTTCCTCTGTAGTTTCCAACTCTTTTGATTCATTTTCTTTATATTTAGGTTCTATAAACTCTGGTTTAGTTATCAAATGCAATAAAAGTTTTTTCTTAGATCTGTTTAATAATTCAACTAATTCATTAAACATTTCCTGCTCTTCTTTAAGCAAGGCAGAATAATCAGTTGTGTCAGACAATATTCTTGATTTAATTATAGCCATTTCAACTATCTTTTGCTGCCTTCTTTCAAAAAGGCCTTTTAACATATTATTTATGTTTTCAATCTGCTTTGAAGTCTTTTCTTTTTCAGCTATTGCAGACATGCCTATCTTCATCTGCTGGTCTTTAAGAATAGCATGTTTTTCTTTAACATAGTTATTTACATCCTCAAAAAAAGTTTCACTTAACTTTTGCAGCTCTGCTCTGTTTTTCTCTCTTCTCAGCAAATCAAAAAGAGTCTCGTAAGTGATGTTTATTTCCTTTTCTGCCATATTCCCCCTAAAATCATACAAGTAACTAAAACTATTTAAAGTTTTGGAAAAACACCATTAGAAATGGCAGAGCTGAGCTTTAAAACCCTTTCATTCAAGCAAGAGGGCAACAAGATAAGGGTTAATTTCCTTAAAATATTCTACTTTTATCTAGACAATAAACTATTGGCTAAGATAGGAGATTTTAAGATAAAGGGTAATTCTATTATCTTTGAAAAAACACCAGAAAAAAGAGCCGAAAGAAAATTTAATAGCCTGCTGGCTGAGGGATTTAAAGAGCTTAAAAACACAATATCTGGCAAAAAAACAATATATGTCCATAAAAACTCTGGAATCCCGTTAATAGGCTCAAACAGCTTTGGAATCGTTGATAGAAATACCTCTATTGTTGATATAAGGCCAATAACAAGCTGCAACTTTAACTGTATATACTGTTCTGTGGATTCCGGATTCTCAAGCAAAAACCAGGTTGATTTTGTTGTCGAGCGCGAGTATCTTATTGAGGAGTTCAAAAAGATTGCTGATTTTAAAAATTGTGATTTAGAAGTTCATCTTGGAACCCAGGGAGAGCCATTGCTTTATGCAGAAATTGTAGAGCTGGTTAAGGACATTTCTTCATTTGAAAAAGTCAAAACAATATCAATGGATACAAACGCTACTTTGCTTAATGAAGAGCTTGTTGACAAACTTGCAGAGGCAGGGCTTACAAGGATTAATGTCTCACTCAATGCAATGAACAATGAAATTGCAGGAAAAATGGCAGGATGCAATTGTGATATTGAAACCATAAAAAAAATTGCCTTGTATGCATCCAAAAAAATGCAGGTTGCAATAGCTCCTGTTTTTCTACCAGGTTTTAACGAAGATGAAATGGAAAATCTGATTGAGTTTGCAAAAAAATTAAGGGGCAATAGAAAAGATTATTTTATTGGAATACAGAATTTCCTTAACTATAGGTTTGGAAGAAACCCATGCAAACAGCTGTCATGGGAAGAATTCTATGAAAAGATGAAAGTGCTTGAGAAAAAAACCAACACAAAACTCATAATTGGTCCTGAGGATTTTAATATTCAAGAAACAAAAAAATTGCCAAAGCCATTTAAGAAAGGTGAAATTATTAAAGCAGAGATTATCTACCCAGGAAGATTAAAAAATGAGATGCTTGCTGTGGCCTCAAACAGGACAATATCTGTTCCAAACTGTTTTAAAAAAGGAATTGTAAAAATAAGAATAACAAGAACAAAGCACAATATCTTTATGGGAAGGCTTGTTTAACTTTATTCAACAGTTATTGTTCCCTGTATCTGCTTCTTGAATATTGCGCAGATATAAAAATATTCTCCCTCATCCTCAAAAGTGTACTCAAAGGAATCTCCCTGTTGTAATATTGGGCTTTGGACCAGTCCATAAATAGTAATCTTATGCTTATTGCTCTCCTTGTTCTCCCATACAATTGTTGTGCCCTTTTCAATTGTAACGTCTTTTTGGCTTAAGGTAAGATGGTCAATTTCAATTGTAAGCACATTTTCTTCTGGCTCTGTGGCATTTATCTCTTCTGTTTCTTCTTCAGTCTCTACTGTCTCATTTAATTCCCCTTCAGGTTCCGTTGTTTCATTTAGTTCTTCTTCTACTGTCTCTCCAGCTCCTTCTCCTGTTTCACCAACTGGTTCTTGGGTTTCTTGTTCTTCTGTTTCAATAGTTTCTTCTGTCTGTTTTTCATCAATTTTGCATCCGCTTAACATTATCCCTAAAATAAGAAACAAAACAATTATTTTTTTATCCATATTTTTCACCTTTTATGTTTTTATATTGTTTTATTTAAATATTTTTCTTTTTTAAAAACCAAACAATCTTGTAAAAAAGTCTATTATTCTTTGGATGATGCCTTTTGCCTCTTTTTCCTGTTTAAAACACATATTATTAACACAATCATTTAAACATTCATAATCATAACCGCAGCTTTCATTATCTCTTTTCTGTGGAACCCACTCATTAGCATCAGTGCAAAAACAGGAAACATTATTAACAGTTCTTACATTCTTTTGAGGAATGCAGGAATCATTAAGTTCACAGCCATCTATTGCTGTAAACCTGCATTTGCCTCCAGAACATTCATCTTCAGTGCATGGCTTATTATCATCACATTTTGGAACACATTCATGTTCTGAGATTTTTTCACAAATATTGCACTCAACAGGTTTGCAAAGAAAATCCCTATTATCACAGTATTCATTAAAATTACAATCCCTGTCTGCAAGACAGAAGGTTTTATTGCAGTACATTTCAACATAATTGTAATAATTATCATTTTTTCTGCTGCATTTATCATGTGTAATTGAAAATTTTGTTATGTTAAGTTTTGTTTTTAAATTAAGCAAATAATGATTATCTCCAAAATCTCCTATTGTCATATTTTCAGTTTCCTTATTATGTATTGAGGGGCCATGAATAACTAAAAGGCCTTTATCAGTCTCAAACATATATTTTAGATCATAAATTCCATTATGATTAACTGAGTTAAAATCAGCAGAAAAAACACCACCACTTTTGTAACAGCTGTTTATTGATATATTCAATTCCTTGCAGCTAAATTTATAACCTGGACAGTATACATCTACAGTATAAACTCCTGGAGAATCTATTTTAAGCCTGTAATTAAAGTTATCATTGAAAATCATATCTTCTGACCTAAAAATAGTTAGGCCATCATTCCATTCTCCCGGAACCTCAAACCATGTTTTGCGGTCTTTAGTGCCATATACATTGCCATCAATATTTTGATCAGAGCGTATTGTTACAGCACCAGAATCATCACATTTTGCAACAAAAGGAGTAATTGCATTGACAAAAGGGGCAAAAGCCAGACACATCATTAATATTATAACTAATTTTTTCATTTAAACCTCTTTTAGGGTATTCTATTAAGTTGCTTAACAAGATAATTTTCTTCTTTATCAATCTTTTCTATTTTTTTATCAAGCATGACCGGCTTTTTCTCCTCTTTCTCAAAATTACCAATTCCCTTTGTTTCTTCCTTCAGTTTTAGTTCAATAGTTGACATCTGCTCTTCATTTAGCTGTTTTGGCTGCCACTGGAAATCAAGGCCGTCATTCTCTTTTCTTGGGATAATATGAATCATAAAATGGTTTGATTTTTGGCCAGCTGCAACACCATTATGTATTAGCAGGTTTGTTCCCTTTGCTTGCAAGACCTCAAAAATAGCAATTGATATCTTATTAGTTATTTTTGATAAATGTGCTATTAAATAATCTGGAACCTGTTCTATTATTGAAAAATGCTCTTTTGGCATTAAGAGAATATGGCCTGCGCAGCATGGAGTAGGGCTAAGAATAGCCAGGACTTTTTCATCCTCAAAAATCCTTTTTGCATCTTTTTTCTTATTTATAATCTGGCAAAACTCGCAGTTATTTTTTTGGCTCATTTTCTATTATAAAATCTGATATTTTATCAAGGTCTATACCTAGGTTTTTGTCTTTGTTAGTTTTTTTCTCTTTTGTTACTTCCTCTTTACCCAGTTCTTTCTCAGATTTATTTGGGTTATTCTGATTTCCATCTTTTTCACCTATTTTTTCAGGTTTTTTATCCAAAATAATAGGCTCTTCTGTCTTAATGCCAAAAAGCTCGTTGATTTTATTAGTTAATCCTGCCTTAATCTGTTCTGACACATCATCTGGAATATGTTTTTCAGGCAAGTCAAAAATTTTTATTTCATCCACATTTGCCCTTGGTATTATATGCAGCATGAAATGGGGCGCTTTCTGTCCGGCAATCATGCCGTTTGCAATGAATATGTTTGTTCCTTGTGCTTTTAATGCCTTTAGGCATGCATGTGAGATTGCCTTTGCCACCATAAATATGTAGCTAATCTCATCATCTGGAATTTGGGGCATTATCTGATAATGCCCCTTTGTCAATAGAAGTATATGTCCAGGATTGGCAGGATTTATATCAAGTATTGCCAAAACTTTGTCATCCTCATAAATCTTTTTTGAAGCTACCTTTCCTGATATAATCTGGCAGAATATGCAGTTCTGCTTCTGGAGTTCCTGCAGCTGCTCAGGAGACATATTTGCTAACTCGTCTTCACTTACCATAGCTTTACTTAAATCTCCTTTATATATAAAATTTCCTATTAGCCTTATAAAAAATGAATCTAAATATTTAAATAATACAAAAGAATTCATATTAAAATGGAAGATAAGCTAGAGGTTTCAGTTGTTTTACCATGCTTAAATGAAGAAGCCACTATAGGAGAATGCATCAAAAACATTAAAAATATCTTTAAAAAAGAAAATATAAATGGGGAGATAATTGTTTCTGATAACGGCTCAACAGATAAGTCTGTTAAGATTGCTAACTCATTGAATGTAAAAGTTGTTTATCAGCCATTAAAAGGTTATGGGGCTGCATGTATTAAAGGAATTCATGCAGCAAGTGGAAAATTCATTGTTATGGCTGATTGTGATGCTACATATAATTTTTTAGAAATTCCTACATTGCTAAAGCCTCTTAAAGAAGAGTATAATTTTGTTATTGGCACAAGGTTTAAGGGTACAATAAAAAAGGGTGCAATGCCTTGGGCTCATAGGTACATAGGAAATCCTTTCCTATCAGGGTTAGTAAACCTATTTTTTAAAACAAATTTCTCTGATGTGCACTGTGGCTTTAGGGCATTTACAAAAGAAGCCTTTGAAACTATGAACCTTAAAACAACAGGAATGGAATTTGCCTCTGAGATGGTTATTAGTGCATCAAAAAACAAACTTAAAATATGTGAAGTTCCAATTTCATACAATAAAAGAAAGGGAAAGTCCAAACTAAGAAGCTTTAGTGACGGCTGGCGACATCTAAGGTTCATCTTTATGTACAGCCCAACATATTTATTTCTTGTTCCTGGTTTGTTATTATTTTTAATAGGACTAATTAGTATAATTTTCTTAAAACAAGGGCCATTATTAATCAGTGGTTTTAACATAGACATTCATTTTATGCTTTTTGGATCATTACTAACTTTGCTTGGATACCACATAGTGACTATTGGTCTTTATGCAAGAACATATGCAATAACAATTGGTTTTGAAAAGCATGATAAACTAATAGATTTTATTGCTAAATACATAAGCCTGGAGAGGGGGATGGTCATTGGATTGGCAGTATTTTTGATAGGCCTTTTTATAAGCTTAAAAATACTTTTCAATTGGATTCATGGCGACTTTTCATCTATGAATGAAATAAGAAATGTGATATTCTCAATAACCATTTTGATTGTTGGTATACAGACAATATTTTCATCATTCTTTCTAAGCATGTTGCTGGTTGAAAAGGACAGGCTTTAAGAAAGATTTTTATAAGTTCTCAATTTATTAAGTGAGATGAGAATAGCATTAATCTACGATATGATATATCCTTACACAATTGGAGGGGCTGAAGTACGCAATTACAGCCTTGCAAAAAGATTAGCTGAGCAAGGTAATGAAGTCCATTTATATGGTGTTAAGCTGTGGAAAGGCCCAACTATAATAAAAAGAGAGGGAATCTTCATACACGGAATTTGCAGATATCAACAAAAATACAACTTTAAGGGAAATCGTTCAATTTTTGAGCCAATAAAGTTTTCCTTTTATGTTTTTAATTCTCTAATCAAAGAAAAATTTGATATAATTGACTGCAGTGCATTTCCATATTTTCCAGCATTCAGCTGCAAGCTTTACAGCATTCTAAGAAATACTCCTTTAGTAATAACTTGGCATGAAGTCTGGATGGACTATTGGTATGAATATCTTGGCTGGAGAGGAGTATTTGGAATAGTTATTGAAAAGATTGTTTCAAAATTAACTAAAAATATTGTTTCAGTTTCCAATAAGACAAAAAATAATTTAGTTAAGCTTGGTGTAAATAAAAAAAATATTTCTGTTGTGTACAACTGGGTTGATATTAAAGAAATTAAAGAAATTAAAAAATCCAAGGAAGAATTTGATATAATTTATGCTGGAAGATTTATGAAGCACAAAAATATTGATGTTTTAATAAAATCAATCTATCTAGTTAAAAAAGAATTTCCAGACCTAAAAGCAGTTATTATAGGGGATGGACCTGAAAAAGCAAAATTAAAAGCTTTAACAAAAAGATTAGGGCTTGAAAAAAACATAGAATTTATGGATTTTATGCTTAAAGAAAAAGTTTATGGTTTTATGAAATCCTCCAAACTGTTTGTTTTGCCATCTGTTCTTGAGGGCTTTGGCATAATTGTTATTGAGGCAAATGCATGTGGCCTTCCAGTAATCACTGTTAAGCACAAGAGAAATGCATCTGCTGACTTAATCAAAGATTATAATAATGGCTTTGTATGCAACCCTTCAGAACAGAATATTGCAGAAAAAATATCCATATTATTAAAAAACAATAAATTAAGAGAAAGCATGAGTAAAAAATCAATACAAAATGCAGAAAATTATGATATAATAAATACAGTCGCTAAGTTGGAGAACATTTATAAGCAATGTAGTGGGAATTAGACTTTTGGATATATTGAATAAAACTCAATAAATACTGCGGACTAAAGTCCGCAGTATTTGAGAATCCTGAGAAATTTGTGAAACAAATTTCTGGGACACAAGAAATACTTCCAGCATTTCTTCGTGAATTGTCATTAATTTAAAAACTAAATTTGCACTTCTGACAATTTTTGATAAAGTATTTAAACTACAACTTTTTTAATAGAATGGGGGATTAAATGATACTAGAAATATTTCAATTTATATTAGGAGCTGTATTTTTCTTTTTTATACCAGGATACCTCTTAACCATTGTTTTATTTAAAGAAGGCATAACAAATTTTGAGAAAATAGCATTAAGCATTGGTCTAAGCCTTGCTATTAATATCTTTATAGGGCTTTTGCTTGCCTTTAATAAAATTTTTACATCTAAAAACCTTTGGATTTGCATTATTACAATATCATTGATCCTACTGATAATACTTTTTATAGAAAAAAAGAAATCTTTAAATTATTGATATTTCATGATGAAAATAAGCGTAATCATCCCTAATTATAATAATGAAAATACCATTAAAAAATGCATTGAAAGCATATATTTTCAAAAAAAGAATGTAGAGATAATAGTTATTGATGATTGTTCTGATGATAAAAGCATTGATGCAATAAGAAAGAATTTTCCAGCAGTTAAGGTTATCTACAACAAAAAAAATAAGGGTGCTACTTACTGCAGGAATCTTGGAGTATTAAAAAGCTCAGGTGATTATATTGCTTTTGTTGACAGTGATGTATATCTTAAAAAGAATTGCTTAAATAAGATGTTTTCTTCTATTGAAAATATGGATATTAGCTTCCCAACAATAGTTTATGAAAACAAATCAATAATGTATCCTCTAACTCAGGAAGAGCAGAAATATCCTATGATAAGCGCATGTTTTATGATTAAAAGGAAATCAATTGAAAAGCTTGATGAGATGTTTGATGAAACCTACAGAACCTTTAATGAAGATTCTGATTTTTTCCTAAGGTGCAAGTTGTTTGGCTTAAAAGCAAGTTACTCAAAAAATGCATTTGCAGTACATATGCATGAATCCCATGACCTAGAGAAAAGATACTATCTTGAAAATAAGAACATAATGTATGGTATTATAAAATTTAGAGGCTTAACAAAGCATATAGGGCTTGAGCATCCCTTTAAAGTTCAGTCACTGTTAAAAAATCTTGTATGCGGAGTCTTTAACTTTAACTGGTTTGACTGGTCTTCCTATAAAAGAAACAAAAGTTTTTTATGTAAAATCAGGCTATTAACCAAAAAACACAAAAAAATAACAAACAAGCCAAGAATAGTTTTGTTATATCTTTTCTTCAAAGCAGGAGTTTGGAATATTTTTAATTTCAACAAAACCTTGATGAAAAGAAGAAAACTAAGAAACCTAATAATTAGAAGGGGAATTTAATGAAACTAAAGAGTCATTTTCATTTAATAAGGGAATTTACTATTAATAATTTTAAATTAAAGTATAAGAATTCATCAGTTGCTTATCTTTGGTCAATTCTAACACCCCTGCTGATGCTGGCAACACTTTATATTGTTTTCTCAATTATAATGAAGCTTGATGTTCCACACTACCAGCTTTTTCTTTTAATAGGAATAATATTCTGGAATTTTTTGTCAGAGGCAACAACTACAAGCATGAATTCATTATTGGCGCATGGAAATATCATTAAGAAAATGAATTTTCCAAATTATGTTGTAGTTGTAAGTTCATGTCTCTCTTCCTTTATTACTTTGTTATTAAACCTTTTAATATTCTTTTTGTTCACGCTTATATTCAATGTTAAACTAACTGCAATTGCAATAATATTGCCTTTTTACCTGATTGAGCTTTTTATATTAGTTCTGGGAATTTCTTTTTTTCTCTCAGCATTTTATCCAAAATTTAGAGAATTATCGCATATCTGGACTTTTTTGTTATTAATAGGATTTTGGGTAACACCAATTATCTATAGGGAAACAATGGTGCCAGAGAAATATTTAAAATATTACATGCTTAATCCGCTCGCAAGATTAATAAATGAAGCAAGGGATATCTTGATATATCACTATACGCCCGTACTGAAGCAAATATTGATTACCTTAATCATCTGCGTTTTAATATTTGCCTTAGGCTTTTTGTTTTTCAGAAAAAAATCACCTTATTTTGCAGAGGAGCTATAAATGGAAGTTATAACCTTAAAGAATACATCTAAGTCATTCAGGCTAGAGCATGATGAAAATAGCTTAAAGAATCGCTTTGAAAACTTCTATGCACTTAAAAACATAAGTTTTAGCCTTAAAAAAGGCGAGGCTTTGGGAGTAATAGGTGAAAATGGCTCTGGCAAGACAACCCTCCTCAAAATTATTGCTGGAATACTAAAGCCAACATCTGGCACTGTAAATGTAAAAGGAAATATAATGCCTTTTATTGAGCTTGGAGCAGGGCTTCAGCCAGAGCTTACTGGCAGGGAAAATATCTTTTTATATGGAGCGCTTCTTGGCTTTTCAAGAATTGAAATCGAGAGGAAGATTGATAGCATTATTGAATTTTCTGGCTTAAAAAAATTTATTGACGCCAAGCTAAGAACATATTCAGCAGGCATGCAAATGCGGCTTGTATTTAGCACAGCAATGATAAATAATCCGGATATACTCCTGATAGATGAGGTAATATCAGTTGGTGATGAATCTTTCCAGAAAAGGAGTTTTAACAAAATCAAGAATTTAAAAAGCCAAGGCAAAACAATTGTTTTTGTGTCTCATTCTATGGAGCAAATCAAAACAGTATGTGACAAAGCAATATTTTTGAAAGATGGGAAGATTAAAGCCAGTGGTTTACTTGATGGTGTAATACATACATACTTTGAAACTGTTTACAAAAGAGATAACAACTCAGTATTTAACAGTTTTGATAAAAAAATCAAAGAAATTTTAAGGCGGGAAAAAGAGCAAAAAAGGATACTTGATTCTATAAACAAAACACAAAAAGATATTTTTAATAGATTTAAGATAAAAACTTTAAAAAAAACATTTGAAAAAAACGAAGTGGAGATTGATGAATTAAAATTCAGTTTATCTGACTTATTTGAAAATTATAAATATATGTTTGAATCAAATTTAAATTCAATAGATCAAAAATTATCATCTGCTTACGACAAAAATGATAGCAAGTTAATAAAAAAGCTTGAAAACATAAAATATGAACTTCTGGAAGATTTTAAGAAACTTTTAATTCTTAGAACTAAATTCTGTGATAAAACAGAAAAAAATAAGATAAATCATACTTTAAAAATTTTGATGCATGATCAATCAAGTTTCTTTAAGGGAACAAAAAGAGAAATTAATGTTCTAAATGAATTCAAAGAATTGCTAGAAAAAGAGATAAAACAAACAAAAAACCAAAAAATTAAAGAAAAACTATTAGAAGAATTTGAAACAATCATTATGAGAATTTCTTTGCTGGATAAAGAAAATAAATATGGGAAGAAAAAAACAACAAGAAGTTTCAGAAGGAGAATCTTAGATAACAAGCAAACATTAGATAATGAAAAATTAGAAGGTATAATTCTTGTTTTAAGAAGGGTAATTCTTGACATAAATGAGAACATATTCAATTTGCAGCTGAAAAAAAAGAATTATTTGATAACTAAAAACAAGAAAAAATTACTAGAATGCAAGAAAGAAATTATTAAATTAAAACAAAAAAGAAAAAAATTGATTGATGAAATGAACAAAAAACAAAAAATTATAGGTGTTCAAAGAAAGAACTCAAATGTTAAGATTTCTTCAGTGAGATTTTTAGACTTAAGTAGTAATGAAACCAAAATTTTTAGACCAGGAAACAAATTTACAATAGAAATAACCTATAATAGTCTAAAAAAAGTAAAAAATCCTGTTTTTGGTATTGGAATATTTAAGGAGGATGGTACGCATATTACTGGACCAAACACAAAATTTCATAATTTTAAAATAAATTTTATAAAGGGAAAGGGAAAGGCATATTATACTATTGACAGCTTGCCACTCCTGGAAGGACACTATTTGGTTACAGTTGCAATTCATCCGTACAATAGTTTTATTCCATATGATGTACATACAAAGCTGTATACTTTTAAAGTAATCAAAAATCATATTGAAGACTTTGGCACTTTTTACATTAATGCCAAATGGAAAATTGAACAGAATTAAATTTAAATTAAACCCATCTTTTTTCTGGCTTTATGTATCTTAGTTAAAATCTTATACCCTCTTGATGATTTAATTTCCTCTAACTGATTGTTTAAGTTTTTTATTACATTATTTTTTTCTTCATTTATCCTTTTAATCTCTTTATTCGAATCATCAATTACAATATCCCTCTTCTTAATCTCCTTATTCCTTTCCTCATTGATTTTTTCAATTACACTATCCCTTTTCTTAATCTCATTATTTCTTTCTTCATTTATCCTTTTAATCTCTTTATTCCTTTCCTCATTGATTTTTTCAATTACACTATCCCTCTTCTTAATCTCCTTATTCCTTTCTTCATTTATCCTTTTAATCTCTTTATTCAAATCATCAATTACACTATCCCTTTTCTTAATCTCCTTATTCCTTTCTTCATTTATCCTTTTAATCTCTTTATTCAAATCATCAATTACACTATCCCTCTTCTTAATATCATTGTTTCTTTCATCATTTATTCTTTTAATTTCTTTATTCCATTCTTTAACTATTGTTTCTTTCTTTTTAATCTCTTTATTCTTCTCTTTCTCTAACATTTCAATTATTTTATCTCTCTTTTTAATCTCTTTGTTTCTCTCTTCATTTACCTTCTTAATTTCTTTATTCTTTTCTTCAATTGTATTGTCTCTTTTCTTAATCTCGTTGTTTCTTTCATCAAATGCTTCTTTCATTTCTTTTAAATTCCTTGCATGCCCATCTAAATTGGCCTTTAGATAACTGATTTGGCTTTTTTGATTTTGAATCAATTCTTCCCTTTCATTAATTATTGAAAAGGGTGTTATTTTTTCCTTGTATTTGTCTATTTTAGGATTTTTGCAGAATTTATCTATTGGACCTATTACAACATCCCAATTCATTTTTTCCCTAATGAATTTATCTACTCTTTTTGAAATTCTTTTTAATTCCTGCTTATTAGTTAAAAACTCAATAATCTTATCTGCCAGTTCTTTCGGGTTTTTCTCTTCAACAGTTGCTCCTAATCCCTCTTTTTCAATGATTTCTGCAACAGAATCCCCTCTTGTGCATATGACTGGGAGCCTGCCCCATAAACAATCTGTAATTCTTGTTCTGAATGACATTTCTGTTTCTGGTCCTACAGGATAAGTTACAACTGCAAATTCAGACTCCAGATACATGTTTGTTCTTTTTTCATATGGCAGCCAGTCCATAAAATAAACTGTTTTATTTAATAGCCCGAGATCTTTTGCTTTTTTCTTAGCAAAATCAACATTCTTTTTTGTCATTACATTTACATTAGGGTTATCTGCTCCAACAAAAACCATAACAGCATCATTAATTTTTTTATTGACAATTTTCATAGCTTCTATTGCAGTTATTGCATCAAACCATGAAAAAATGCTGCTTGGCCACAAGATAATTCTCTTATTTTTTGGGACAACTTTTCCTTTTATGATATTTTCCTTTATCTTAGGAATTTCAACAGGTGCTGCAACAGGCACAATATCAATCAGTTTTTTATTATATGTGTAGGGGTTTATCCTTCCAAGCAAGTTGAGCATTCCCATGTAAAAGTGTTTTTGCCTTTCACTAGCACAGAAAAAAAAGTCTCCTTTCATCAATGAGATAGCAGCAGGAACAAGGCCATCATTAATAAAGAATTCTTTTTTATTTTTAATCTGGTCAGCAGCTGCCTCGATTGAGATAGGAATTGTGAGATTAACTATTGTTGGTATATTATCTATTTTATTAAAGTATTCTGCAACAGCATGGGATTCTTGAATCAGGGCAACATCAAATCTTTTTGATATATCTTTAAGTTCTTTTTCATCCCAATTTATAAACTTAATATTATCTTTTATGCAATCTTCTGAGTGGTCCCATTCAGCTATCGTAACCTTATGGCCAAGCCTTGTTAAAGCCTTTGCTATCTCCCAGTTTCTTATGCTTGGCCCAGAAGAGCCATGCTCTGGAAATATCTCTTCATATGAAAATATTATTACCCTGCTCATGATGTTTTGCTCCCACTTAGTTAATTAACATACTTTGTTTTAAAAATTTTTGCTTTTAAGTATTTTAAATTAAAAATTATATGGCTTGGAAAAATCAAGACATCAATAAAAATAAGTTTAAATCTTAAATGCGCTAGGTCTCCTATTAAGTAAGTTAAACCTTTATAAGCATCTGTAAAGAATCTTAGAGAAACTTCCCATAAACTGTTAGGTGGTCTATAACTAAATAAGCTCCAATTCCACGAACTCTTTAAAGCAGAGGTCATTGAATCCTGCTTTAAATGATTTGCTTTTGCATTGGGCTCATAAATCAGCTTATAGCCTTTAGCATTTAATCTGTTTGATATATCAACATCCTCATAGTTTGTTCTGTATTTTATATTATATAGGCCAATATCTTTTATTGCACTTTTTCTTAATACACAATTACTTCCAAATAAAAATTTTGGGTTTATTATCATTTTTTTACCCCAATTTTGTTTCATATGAATAAATCTCCAAAAATCAGGTGTTCTCTTTTCATAATGCTCTTCTAGATTACCGCATACACCGGCTATTTTATCATTCGTAAAATCCTTCATTATGCTTTCTAACCATTTTTTATCCAAAATAATGTCTGCATCAATTGATGCAACAAATTCATTCTTTGTTTTTAAAATTCCTTTATTTCTAGAGAAAGCAAGGCCTTTATTCTCTTTATTTCTAAAAATTTTTACATTATATTTTGATGCTTTCTCAATAGTCTTGTCAGTGCAGCCATCATCAATAATTAATATTTCATCAACAGGGTATGTCTGCCTTAAAACAGATTTAATGCATCCTTCTATATGCTTCTCTGCATTAAAACAGGGAATATATACTGAAACCTTTTTCATAGTCTTTTTCCTTTTGGTTTTAGAATAAATGCTGAATTCCTTAATAAAAACTTACTAAAAGCTGGGAGAGATTGTATTTTTCCATGTATTGATAAGTTTGTTCCTAAGTTATCACATGATTTATAACAGTTGATTTTTGAGAAATAAGGATCTGATTTTTTGTATCTTGACTTTTCTCTGAATAAGCGCTGTTTTTTTGAGTACCATAAACTCTTAAAACTTTGTTTATATATATTCCCTATTGGAATTAGATGTGATTTTAGACATGAAAGAACATCACCGTTTGCCATCACCCTTGCAAATGTCCAGCCAGCATAGCAAGGTATTGTATCAATAATATCTGAATCATACTTACCTTCTTTAGAATTTTCATTAGAAACTCTTCTTAAAAACTGTTCAAGAGAATTAACCTTTAGCTCAACACCCAATTCAGCGTTTTTTTTATCAACATACCCCTTCATCTTATTTATTTCTTTAATTAATTCACACTTTTGCTTTTCGTTTAAAAGTAAAATTTCTGTCCTTCCTTCAACTGGATCCATCATTGTAAAGTCAACAGAATCAGCTTTTACTAAAAATGCGAAGTCTATCATTTCTTTTATCTCATTATAGTTGAGGTTGGATATTACATTGTAAATATTTATATGGGGCTTTTTTTTGCCTTTCTTATTTTTAAGGTTGGCAATATAACTCAGCGTATATCTCATTTTATAGAAATCCTTATCTGTCTTATTTGGATGTGTTTTAACATAACTTTTTGGTGTTCCTGCCCACATACTTATATTCATGTGATCAACACCTAAATCAACAAGTTTCTCTGCCTTTTCCTTACTGATTAAGGTAAAATTAGTGCTCATATCGCAGCCAATGCCTTTACTTTTTATGTATTCTATAATGTCCATTATCCTTGAGTGCATAAACGGCTCTCCACCGCCAGTAAGATAAACTTCCCTGACACACATTTTGTCTAACTCATCAATAACTTTTTTAACTAATTCAAAGGGGAGTTCTTTTTTCTTTGTTTCTTTATCCATTGCTTTATCATCCAATAAAGGAGAGTTGCACCAGCAGCCAATGCAATTATTATTGCATCTGTTGGTTAGGTCAATTTGCACGCTTAATGGTCCAGTAAATGCTTCTGAGCCATCAAGAATTCCTGCAACCATTTTTATTTCACTTATCTTCCACTTTAATTTCATGTTCAATCACTTTTTAATTTCAAACAATATTTTTTTGTAATAAAGATAACTCTTTTAACCTCTTATGAAATTGAAGATTCATTCCTAAGTTATCACATTCCTTATAACACTCTATTTTTTTAAAATAAGGATCTGACTTTTTTATATTCTTAGCTTTTTTCCTGAACTCATTATATTTCTTTGAAAACCATATATCTTTAAATGATTCTTCATAAAGATTTCCCAATGGAAATAAATGTGCTTTGCAGCATGGAATAACATTACCATTTGTTAAAATCCTTGCATAAATCCAACCAACATAGCAAGGGATAGAGTCAATAATATTAATGTCATATTTTCCTTTGTGCAAATCATTTGAAATCCTGCGAAGGAATGAGCCAAAACCTAAGATGCTTAAATATTTAATTCCTATTTCTCCTCTTTCATTTACTGGGCATATATTAAAAAATTCACAAGATTTACAGTAATGAGGTTTAAATCGAAAAATATATAGGTTTTTATTTTCCCTAATTACTGGATTATTCTCTGCTGGAGGCCAAGTTGTTCTATATGCTGGACAAGTTAAAATACGCCATATACACTTTTTACCATCTTTATCTCCTTCCAACACCTTAAGTATAAATTTTTGGGGTATTTTCATAAAACGTCCAGGGAACTCTTTAATCTCTCTATTAAGTTTACCCTCCTGGAATTTTTTGTTAGTTAAAAAAGACTTAACATCATAAGCATAACAATCATTCCTTTTTAATAATGATTTAAATTGTTTAAATAAAGATAACTTATCACTTTCAAATAACATTAAAAAATTTGTTTTCCCTTCAATTATATCAATAACCTGAAATTCTATATAATCAACTAATGTATCTAAGGCAAACTCAAGCATGTTTTCCATTTTATCATAATTGAATTTAGAGATTACATTATAAATTTTGACATGTGGCAAGTTATTCTCTTTTTTCAGAGAATGTAAGAATTTCAAATTTTTTCTTATTCTCTCAAAAGTTTTTTTTGTTTGATTTGGATGAGTCTTAACATAGGTTTTAGCATCTCCTGCCCAAAGGCTGATAGTAATATAATCCACATTTAATTCAACCATTCTTTTTATAATTTTTTTGTTAACTAGTGTGAAATTAGTTACAATATTCAATCTTATGCCTTTTTCTTTTATTAGATTTATAACACTCATTATCTGCGGATACATGAATGGCTCCCCAGAACCAGATAGCATAATTTCTTTGGTGCCTAACTCATGTAGATCTTCAATTAGTTTTTTAATCATATCATAAGGCAGTTTTCGTTTTTTTTCCTCTCCCCTCAGTTTAAGGTTCTCTAAAAAGTCTGAATGACACCAGCAACCAACACAGTTAAGATTACAGTTGTTTGTTAAATCAATCTGGACAATCTCTGGTCCAATATAAGCTTTAGAACCATCTAAAGCTCCAACTAAATCTGGGTTTTCTTTAAAAAATTTCTTAAAATTTTTCTTTGTCATTTTGTTTAAATTGTAAGTCTATTATTATATATAGTACAACCCCAATTTTATTTAATGGTTTTGATGCTTTTATGCAATGCTTTTTTCTGAAATGATGACAAACCTCTTATTCTCTTATGAAATTCAAGGTTCATTCCTAAGTTATCACATTCCTTATAACACTCTATTTTTTTAAAATAAGGATCTGACTTTTTCATATTCCTAGCTTTTTCCCTGAACTCATTATATCTTTTTGAAAACCATATCTTTTTGAAATAATCCTTATATAGATTACCTAGTGGAAATAAGTGTGCTTTGCAGCATGGAATAATATCCCCATTTGTTAAAATCCTTGCATAAATCCAACCAACATAACAAGGTATTGAATCAATAATATTATTATCATAATTTTGTTTAGGTTCCTTATTTGAAATCCTACGTAAGAATGAACCAAATCCTAAAAACGTAAGAAATTCAGCTTTCAAGGGCACTGCCTTTTCATATTCATAACAATAGGCACTATTTGAACATTCATTACAAATATCATTTGGGAAATGAAATAAAAATTCAGTTTCCGATATATTATAAACGTCCTTTCTTATGCTTAAATAACCCATTGGACAAATTGCCCATTCCCCTCTGATAATTAGTCTAAAACCTTTTTTTGTTGGTTTGTAGAATCTTCCAAAGTCTGTAAACTCATCTTTGTGCTTTTTTTTGTTAAGTTTTTTAAGATATTCCCTCGAATTTATGAAACTAAAATAATCTTTTCTTTCTTGGATATCCAATAATTGTTTTAAAATACTTTTTTTATCCTTTTCTTCCAATTTTAATATTTCCGTCTTTCCAGGTGTTATATCAATAACTTGGAATTCTATGTAATCAACTAATGTGTCCAAAGAAAAATCTAACATTTCTTTTATTTTATCATAATTAAACTTAGAGATTACATTATAAATTTTCACATGTGGCAGGTTATTTTCTTTTTTTATTGAATGTAGATATTTTAAGTTTTCTCTAATCCTTTCAAAAGTTTTTTTAGTTTGATTTGGATGTGTCTTTAAATACGTTTCAGCATCGCCTGCCCAGATACTTATAGTTATATCCTTTACATTTAATTCAACTAATTTTTTTATGATTTTTTTGTTAACTAAAGTAAAATTAGTTATAATATTTAACTTTATTTCTTTCTTTTTTATTAAAGTTATAACATCCATTATTTTCGGATACATAAAAGGTTCTCCAGAACCTGAAAGCATGATTTCTTTAACTCCCATTTTATGTAAATCTTCTATTAATTTTTTAACTAAACTGTAAGGGAGTTCCTTATATTCCTTTAATTTTGATTTACCTAAGAAATCAGAATGACACCAACAACCTACACAATTCAGGTTACATTTATCTGTTAAATCAATTTGTACAATGTTTGGTCCCTTATAAGCTCTAGAGCCATTCAAAGATCCAACTAAATCAAAGTTTTCTTTGAAAAATTTTTTAGAGTTTTTTTCTCTCATATTAACCCTTGCTTTCGATAATAATCAATTATTCGTAGATTAGTTTGTTCAACAGGAATTCCAAGATATTTAGCTTTTTTAAGTAAAATTTTTAACCTTTTTTCTCTAAATTCCAATGTATTTTTTCCATCTTTTTTATACCACTTCATTTCTTCGAGCATATCATTATCAGGTGTTATTATATTATATTTTTCTTTATTTAACATCATATCACAATTATGTATTGTGCAACATGTGTTAGCATTTAAAATTTTATCAATAAACATATAATTTTCTTCAATAAACCCTATAGTTTTTTTGAAGTCTTCTTTGCTTTCAGTTGGATAACCAACTATGAAATTTACCCACGTACCAATATTTAATTTTTTACAATCTTTTAATATCCTTTTACAATTTTCTATCTTTATTGGTTTTCTCATATCATTAAGCACCTTGTTAGAACCGGATTCTATTCCAAATATAAGATTATCACAACCAGCTTTTTTTATTTTATTTAAAATCTCATAAGTTAAATTTTCTGATGCCAAAGCATTTGCTGTCCAATGTATAGTTATGTTTTCATCTATTATAATATCACAAAATCTTTCAAGTTCTGCTATATTCCCATTTATAAGCAAATCAGTAAAACTTAAGTTGTTTATTCCTCCTTTTAAATAATACTTTATTTCTTCAACTACCTGTTCAGCCGGTCTTACTCTGTAAGGGCCCATCAATTTTCTATCATTACAAAAAACACATTTACAAATACAACCTTTACTCATAAACATAGGTACTATTGTTGCATCATTGTAGTTCTTGACCATATTAATATCATTTCTATAAAATTTCATTTCTTTTTGGTCTAATGGTTTTCTTTCAATAAAGAATTTTTTTTTAAAAGGAAAAACCATTAATCCCGGTATAGAAGATAATCTGTTTAATCTTTCTTTTTTATTTAATCTTTCTATTAATTCAACTAAGGTTTCCTCACCTTCTCCAATAACTATGAAATCAATGAAGGACTTATAAAAAAGCCATCTTTCTTCTTTAATTGAGCAGGAAGGTCCCCCAATAACAATTTTGATTTTTGGTTTTCTTTTTTTTATTTCATAGGCTAATCTTAATATAATCCTTATATTATTTTGGTATGTAGAGAAACCAATTAAATTACAGTTTGTTGATATAGCCTCTGAAATAAACTTTTCTATTTCATCTGAAAATTTGCTACACAAAAAATCCAGAGATTTTTTATTTGTCCATTCATCTTTTAAGTCGTAACTCCAATATCTTTGCATCTTTTCATCTTTTTTATAAAGAATAATGTTTAAATCTAAAATCTTCGAGCTAATGCCTCTTGATTTTAAAAAAGAAGTTATATAACTTGCACCCAAGGGAGGCATGCTTAAACTCCATGGGGGGCATATTACAAAAATAATATCACATTTTTTTTTAATATTATTCTTTTTTATTTTCAAATTTTTAGAAATATTTATACATCTTTCTATTTCTCTATTATGAATAATATTATCACAGGTTGTATAACAACCAATCTTTTTGAAATAAGAATTTAATTTGCTTTCATATAATGCTCTTTCCCTGAACTTATCGTATTCTTCAGAGAACCAAATGTCTTTAAATGATTTTTTGTTTATGTTTCCAATTGGATACATAACAGCTCGACAGCAGGGTACAACATCTCCATTAGCAAGTATCCTTGCAAATATATAACCAATATAACATGGTTTGTTTATAACCCCCAAATCATATTGCCCTTTATCTGATTTCTTACTTTTTATTTTATTAATGAAACGGTTGATATCATCTATTCTTATCTTATGAATTCTGCTTTTTTTATTATACATACTAACTATTTTTTTCACGCTATTTAGTTTTTTAAGCAAAGTCTTTCTTTCTTTATTGTTCAAAAGCAGACAATCAGTTCTACCTTTAATAGGATCTACCAATGTAAAATAGAGCTCATCTAATGAAACATTTGTTGCAAATCTTGCCATTTCATCTATCTTGTTATAGTTGCTTTTCATAATTACGTTGCTCATTATGACCTTAGGACCTTTTCTTAGTTTTTCCTTGTACTGTGCTATAAACCTAAGATTCTCTCTTACTTTCTCAAATGCATTTTTTCTCTGGTTTGGATGGGTCTTTACATAAGTTTCTGCATCACCAGCCCACAAACTTACCACTAGCTCATCAACATTAAGTTCAAACAATTTTTTTATTTTTTCTTTGTTTAATAAAGTAAAATTAGTTGTTATATTACAGGCTATTCCTTTTTCTTTGATTAATTTTATAACATCAAATATTTTAGGATATAAAAATGGCTCTCCTCCACCTGTAAGCCTTATACGTTCTGTTCCTAAATCATACAAATCATCAATAAGTTTTTTTAATGTATCAAAAGAAATCATTTGTGATTTCCATTCTTTGCTTGCTTCTTTGTCTTTTAATAATGGAGAATGGGTCCAACATCCAACACAATTGAGGTTGCAACTATTTGTCAAATCAATTGTTACATATTTTGGGGTTGGAATAAGTTTTTTACGAATTTGTTCTATTTTGTTAATATCATTACTATTCCTAAAAAAATTTTTAATGTTTAAAAACACCCTCATTATATATTTGGTTAATTTATATTTTCTATAAGGAGCATTTATTCTTTTTCTTTTCACCTCTTCAGTTTCACTTGATACTCCCACTTTATCATAATCAGCATCTTTAGCTAGTTCAAGTGTGATAATATTATCTATATTTCTTAGATTATCTGACTTTTTATCTTTGCCTTCCATTATGTTTGTTTCTAGAAAAGGTATGCCTAAGTTATTAATAAGATCAATCATTTTTTTTACACGATTGTTTCTAATTTTCATATTGCTGTCTTTAGTGTACCATTTGTAGTAATAATCTTTTTTAGGTAGTGTAATCCCATATTTTTTATAATTATCTCTGACGTCTGTTCCAGCTATTAAATGCAATATATTAATTGATTTAACAAGGTCAATATAATCCTTGTTCCTTTTTATAAATTCAAATGTCTTATTAAATTCAGATTCAGTTTCTCCTGGAAAGCCAATCATAATAAAGATTTCTGTTTTCAAGCCAGCATTTTTTGCCCTTCTTACTAATAATTCAGCACTTTTTGCAGTGTATGGTTTTCTCATTCTTCTCAAAACAACCTCAGAGCCAGATTCAACTCCAATTTGAAACTCCTTACAGCCTGCTTCTTTCATCTTTTTTAGTAATGAAAAAGGCATTTCTATGCCAATCCCCTCACAATTCCAGCTTATTTTTAGATTATTTTTGATGATTAAATCACAGGTTTCCTCAAGCTTTTTTAAATTACCATTAATTAAATTGTCTACAATCGTAAAGTTTGTTATTCCTTTTTCTTTTACATAATATTTTATTTCTTCAACTATCTTCATTGGTTCCTTAAACCTGTATTTGCCGAGCATTAATTTACCAATACAAAATGAGCAGTTTGCAATACAACCCCTACTCCATTCCATCAAAAGGCTATTTCCATCACCATATTGGCTTAAATCAAAATCATTGTAAGTTGGAGATGGAATTTCTTTAGGTTCTAAAGGATTTCTTGGTATAAACTGATTTTCCTTATTATTCTTGAAAACAATAACACCTTGAATATTTTTCAGTGGTTTGTCATAATTTATTGCATTCACAACTTCTTTTAGGCTTTCCTCTCCTTCACCAACTATGTAAGCATCAATTAGTTCCGGGATTCTTTCTTCAAAAAATCCTCTTGAAGCAGGTGTTGCACATGCTGGCCCGCCAAGAATTACTTTACTTTCTGGCTTTTCTTCCTTAATCCTCTTTATCATATGTATAGCAAGCCTTTCCTTAGGGTCAACAACAGAAAAAGCTATAATACCTATATTTGAATCTATTATCCTATTAACCCATTCTTCAATATCATTACTTATTAGTCTTATAATTTTATCAAGAAGATTATCATTGCTCCAGTAATTCTTGTTTTCAACATGCCATAGATTACTATATTTTTCCTTTAACTTGTTATAGAGTTCTATATTAAAATCAAAAATATTTACCTTAATACCATTAGATTTTAAATATTCTGATAAGCATGCCAATCCAAGCGGTGGATTGTTTATTCCCCAAGGGGGTATATTAATTAATATTACTTTCTTCTTATCTAAATTATTTATCTCTTCTGTTTCAAATGAGCTATCTAAATCATGTATTATACCTAACTCATCTAATAATAACTTAACTTTTTTTACTTTTTTGTTACGTTCTTCAGTATTATTTCCATTATTAGTATACCAATTATAACCCGTCTGATCATCTTTTGATATTATAATTTCATATTTTTTTGGATTTTCTTTAATATCTACTCCATCCATAATATATAGTCCATTAACTGATCTCACAAGGTTAATGTAATCCTTATTTCTCCTTATAAATTCAAGTGTTTTATTAAAATCCTCATCTGTCTCACCTGGAAAACCCACTATAATAGTCAAAGCAACCTCTATTTTTGCTTTGTGAGTTAATTTTAATGTCTTTTCAGCCTCATTAACACTATGTATTTTTCTCATTAACCTCAAAATATGGTTAGATCCAGATTCTGCACCATAGTATAACCTATAACATCCTGCTTTTTTAAGTTTTTTAAACAATCTGTAACTCATTTTTCTGGGTATTGCCAAACCACTCCATTTAATCTTAAGACCTAATTTAATAATCAAGTCACATATTTTTTCTAATTGTTTTAGATCCCCATTTATTGTTGAATCACAGACGGAAAAATATTTTATGTTATTTTTTCTTACATGATATTTTATTTCAGAAACTATATTTTCAGCAGTTCTTGGTCTATAATTACCCCCTATTACCTTATGCTGGCAAAAACTACAATTGCCTATACAACCCCTGCTCCACTCAGTAGTTACCATAGTATGATTTGTATACTTATTTAAATCAAATTTTGAGTAAGTAGGGAATATCTTAATTTTTTTATAATCAATGGGGTCCCTCTTTATAAGTTTTGAATATTCTCCATTTTTATATGTAATTACCCCTTTTATTTTTTCTAGTTCTTCATTGTTTTCTATTGCTTTTATTATTTCCAATAATGTTTCTTCTCCCTCACCAATAACATAAGCATCAACTAAATCAGGAATATTTTCTATGAATATACTTCTACATCTATCAAAATTACATAATGGTCCACCAAGTATTATTTTTAGCTCTGGTTTTTTTTCTTTAAGTTTTTTTATTGTTTCAATAGTTATTCTTTCTCTGGGATTTGCTACAGAAAAAGCCACTATCTTTATATTAGAGGAAAGTATTTTATCTACACAACTATCTATTTCTTCTTTAAAAATCTCAAACAAATTTTTAAATAGAATTTTATTAAACCAGTATTTCTGATTGTTCATTTCCCATAAATAACTGTATTTTTCTTTAAATTTATTAAAAAATTCTATGTTAAAATCAAAGACCTTTACATTTATTCCCTTACTGGTTAAATACTCTGCAAGATAACCTAAACCAACTGGGGGAGTTTCAATGTCCCATGGCGGAAGTATTACTAATGCTATGTCCACTATTTTAGTTTTGGGATGTACTTCACTAATATCAATGACTTTTTCTTTAAGGTTAGTTGTGAAAATTGGAATGTTTAAATCTTTCAAAACGCTTATTACATTTTCAGCTCTTCTCTTACGTTTCTCAAAAATATTTCCATCAAGAGTGTACCAATGTGAATCTCTTAGCCTTTGTTCAGAAGGAAAAATAATCCCATATTTTTTAGAGTTTATGGAAATATCACTTCCAGCTACAACATTACAAATATTAATATTAGTAACCCCTCTTATACTTGCTTTATTTTTCTTAATAAATTCTCTAGTCTTCTCTACATCTTCTTCTTTTTCTCCTGGAAAACCCACTATAAAATTAAGTTGAGTGTTTATACCTGCTTTTCTAGTTAATTCTAAGACCTTTTCAGCTGAACTAATTGATATTGGTTTTCCAATTTTCTTCAATATACTGCTTGAACCACTTTCTATTCCATAATTTAAAGTAATACATCCTGCTTTTTTCATTTTGATTAAAATATTATAATTCATGATATCTAAAGGTATAGCAAGAGCAATCCACGTTAAATTGTATTTAGATTTAATAATTAAATCACAAAGTTTTTCTAACTCTTTTATATTACCATTAATGAGCAAATCATTAAAATAAAAGTTAGTTATCTTATTTTTCTTCACATGGTATTTAATCTCCTTAAACATATGTTCAGCAGTTCTAGTCCTGTATTTTCCCATCATTTTCCAATCATTACAAAAAGCACATCTACTAATACACCCCCTGCTCATTATCAATGCTAGACTTTTCTCTGTATAATCTTCCAAATCAAATTCTTCATAAGTAGGAAAGTATAACTTATCAAGAGGCTCAATCAATTGTGGTAAGGTAAACCTTTTTTCTTTATTTTTGTAATAAACAACACCTGGAATATTCTCAATCCTAATACCTTTTTTTAATCTGTTAATAAGTTCAAACAAGCTAACTTCTCCTTCACCAACAATAAAGAAGTCTACCAATTCTAAAGGGAAAATTTGTTCTCTTTCTTTATCATCAAAACATCCTGTTCCGCCAACAATAATTACCTTATCTGGATTTTTTCTCTTAATTTTCTTAATGATTTCAATGCTAAACAACCTGTTAGTGGCCTGTGTAGAAAATGCACAGATTTTTGTATTTGAGAAAGAAAGAATTCTCTTTAAACAATATTCAATTTCTTCTTCAAATAATTCCCCAAAATCTTTATCCCAATCACACCAATATTTATTATTTTCAAACTTCCAGAGATCTTTTAATTTATTATCAACCCTCTTATATACCTCTATATTTAAGTCTAATACTTTTAAATTTATGCCTTTTTTCTTTAAGTTTGTGGCTAAATAAGCTAACCCCAAAGGTGGCATTTGAATACCCCAAACAGGACATGTTATTAATATAACATCTTTTTCATTAGTTAATTTCATGTTTTCGCAGCCTCACATCTCTTGCATATAAAGTCAGGAGGGCTTTCTATTCTACCATTTATCATTTTTCTTATTTTGTTATATTTTTCTCCATTCCATATTTTATACATATTTTGGGTTTTAACATTTCCAAGAACAACCTCTCTTCTCCAGTCCATACAACACAAGATAACATCCCCATTGTAAAGAATATGTATCATTTCATTAGCCCAAATAGATTCACATCCTTTAACACTATTATGTTTTACTTTTGGAAGAAAAGAAACATTGCCTGCCCTACTAATAGGCATATCAAAATAATTAATATTTTTAATATCCGCTTCCCTCCAGAAATTGATCATTTCATCCTTTTCCTCAGTAGGTAATAAGCTGGGTGTTCTTGTAATATCTATATTTATATACTCATTACCCTTATTTTGCATTCTTGCAATTTTTATAAAATCTAATATTCCTTTTATTGTTCTATTAAAATCCAGATGCATAATTTTTCTGTAACTTTCTTGGCTATTGGCCAAAACACTAAACTCAATATAATCCAATTTTGAATTAATTAAATCCTTACTTAATTTTTCATTTAGCAATGAACCATTTGAAACAATGTGCACTATTGTGTTAGGATTTTTTTCTTTTGCATAATTAATTTTACTAACTATATCTTTATCCATCAATGGCTCGTTCATTAAATATAATAATATTCTTTTAACATCATAATTGCCTGCTTCATCAATTATTTTCTTATAAGTTTTGAAATCCATTACTCCCTGTGGCTGTTTTTTAACTAAATTGCTGTAGGGACAAATAATACAATCTGCATTACAATAGGATGTTGTCTGAATCATAATATATTTTGGAAAATTGAGATACATATTTCAAACCCTTTATTTTATTTAAGTTATTCTTTATAGAGGTTTTTTACTGATAATGGAATTTTAAGTTGATCAAGTAATTTAATAACTTGCATTGCTTTCTTAGTTCGAATTTTATGGTTATTATACTGATCATACCATCTTTCAGGATTGTTTGTTAATGTAAAATTAAACATTTTGGGATATTTATATATCATGCTTCCAGACATTATAAAGCAAACACCAACATTTCCAACCGAATCAATATAGGATTTATTCCTTTTTATAAACTCAAGTGTTTTGTTAAATTCAGGTTCAGTCTCTCCTGGAAAGCCAATCATAATAAATATTTCTGTTTTCAAGCCAGCATTTTTTGCCCTTCTTACTAATAATTCAGCACTTTTTGCAGTGTATGGTTTTCTCATTCTTCTCAAA